>Ga0126342_10011346_pt1 | contig 15918 bp, 16 predicted proteins | sample Cyp1metagenome_FD_92528 | JGI IMG/M metagenome (GOLD analysis project Ga0126342, IMG submission 92528) | Coral microbial communities from Lord Howe Island, Old Settlement Bay, Australia - Cyphastrea 1 metagenome | ecosystem: Host-associated > Invertebrates > Cnidaria > Coral ... | reverse complement strand
TTCTGACTCTTTCTCTTCTACTCTTCTCTCTTCTAATCTTTTCCCTTCTCTCTGCCTCTGCCCTGCTCTGCTTTTCATCTGTCCATATTGTCGGAAGTTTGACTTCTAAACTTCCTTCGATTACATTATATTAAAACCATGCCCACAAACATGTATTTTTCCACGATGCAGGATCTTGCTATGCATCATCACTTGGTACCAGTTTCAGACCTCCGGCGGAGGTTGCAAAAAGTACAGGTTAGGGGTTTTGAGTGAAAAAAATCATGTTCACATATATTCGGAGAACCTGTGCAAGGTACATGTTTGTTTCCTGAATTTGGCCCAGGGTTGCTACTTTAGATTATAGGAGTGTATATCATGTGCCATCATATTGTACTATTCTGACATTCTATCTGACATTCTTTCTGGCATATGCGCTGAAACTGACATTCCATCTGACATTTCACCTGGCATCTATTCTGACATACTTTCTGGCATCTGTTTTGGCATTCTATCTGGTATCTATTCTGACATTCTTTCTGGCATCTATTCCGGCATTCTATTTGGCATCTTTTCAGGCATTCATTCTGGAGTTCCATCTGGCAGATATTCTGGCATTATAAGTGGCATTCTATCTGACGTTCTGTCTGGCATTCTCTCTGGCATGAGTTTGGGTCCAGCGCGCTCCGCAGCATCCTCGAGTCCAGGGGCAATCCACTGCATATGAAGCTGGCCATATGGAGTTCCGGTCCCGGCATGGCCCACTGCATCGGAGGGTGTGGAGGAGGAAGAGAAGGAGAAGGAGGAGGAGGAGGAGAAGGAGTTGCACCTTTGTTAAAATCTAGAGACCCTCACCTGGCAGATGGGGAATAACTTGCTGAAAACTGAGAATGTAAGATTAACACTACTAGTAGGAGAACAACAGTGCACTCATGCGAACCTGGTCTGAGTGCCTTACTGATCAACACAGTGCATCGTGTGAAGTTTCTGGAACTCTTCACCTCTTGCTTCAGAACACAACAAAGACCAATCTGCTACTTCTGCTCAATGGTTTCCTATTATTTCCTGAGAAGCTCGTCTGAAAACTGTCTTGCGACATCTTGCGATGACAGCCTACAGGATCACGTAACCCAGGACATTTACTACCAGCGGTTAGCACCTCAACCTTCGATCTTGGAAGCCTGGCCAAGGCAAAACTCCGCAAAAGTGTTTCAAGCCCCAATTCGACATAATTCGACTGCAAGAAATGTGTGCAGGATGAGTCAAGTTGAACCCTCGCCTTGAAATCTTTGGACTCCCATTCCCCAATTTTAGGCACAGAATACCCGGCTCTTTCATTGGAAATGAACCAGATCCCCAAGCCTTCAGCCGAAACAGCTAGTGACCAATGCTCGATGCGGCAGCTGTTGTTTCGCATGAATGGAAAGTGTGTCAAAACTCATACCGCTCCTCCCTACTCCACAAGACCTGACCTTGTTCGCTGCTGAACTGGCTAGCTGCTTCGCAAGACAGAAAGGCATCTTTTCTCAACAAGAAAGCAATTCTGGGCTCTGTATTCTGCACAAAAGCACGTCATGAGCGCGCACCACTTCCGAAATACAGAGCCAAAGAACCCATCTGGAGCAAATCTCCAAAGAACGTGTAGCCAGTGCAGCCACATCCTGTGGCAACCTGTTCTAGGCTACTCGACTCAAGTGCTCACCTTATTGAGTCAACCAATTTTCCACTCCCAAGATTATGCCCTGTCGAACAAACTTCGATCTTTGGATACCTTTGGACTGCACACAGATTGATTTCATTGAATATGTGTGAGCATGACATGTATTGCATTGTGATATATCAGAAATGCGTTTGACCTTGAACATTCCAGACAAATTCCAAACACATGCTGAAATTATATAAATATTAATATAGATGTATAGGTTGAATTGGATCGATGAAAACATTGAAAACATTATTCAAACTGGTCAGCTGAGGCGAGGTGGTTCATCTCTGAGAACGCCACTGCCATCAGCTCTGTGACAGCCATCTGGCCTGGTGTGATTTGCCAAGTAAGATGATGCTCAAACACAAAATGCCCTCAGAATGATCAACCACAGCTGCATATCAAATCACTAGGTCAGCCGCAAAGCTTGTCCTGCTAGTCGCAGAAGGACATTGCCTTCCTTGCTCAAGGTCCCTTGGTGAACACAGGAACATTTCCAAATTTCAGAACACCAAGTGCGGCAACACTAGTACGTTTCAACATTATTTCAAACTATGGGAACAACACGACCTCAAAATTGATTCAAACATTCAAAATTCAAACATCACGAAAAACAAGCTCCTGGCGTTTCCCATAGGTTGAGTTGGTGGTGCAGACTTCAGGACTGCAGAGTACCAAACCTGCGAGTAACCCTTGTCTCCTCTAAGGTCTGTTTATAGCTGCAGTCTGCCTGGACCCATGCCCTAGCAATTCCGCTTGACCTCGACATACTATCTTGATTCCAAGATGCCAAGTCAGTGCGGTGATCAGTAATGAACCATGAATGAACCATGATAACCTCATAGGTTTTCCCCAGCGCAGACTTGTAGACTGGCCTGCAGCGCAGTCAAAACACAAATTGAAAATCCAGCCCCACATTGATCAAATCTGAGGGCTTCTCATGTTTGCCTCAAATATCCTCAAATTCACCAACCTCTGCGAAAACCTGGACTTATGGACTGCTGAGTTTCTGAAACTCTAAGGTTGTGGCAAGATCCGTTCAGAGAAGTGGCTGCCCAAAACAATGCCTCCACCAAAGCACAGGATGCTGATGATCATGGCCTGAAAGTCTGGAAATGTGACGCGAGAGCCGCGAGAACGGGATATGATTGATGTGACCAAACATCTACTCATACTCGTCTGGGGCTCATACGCTGTCCGAGGTCGTTCTTACTGAGGTTGAGGGACCCGCTGAAACTGCTGCAGAACCGCCCGTGAATTAAAGTACCGCCCTGCCCCCCCTTTCTTTCATCATTTTGAACCACTCCACCGTTCAGTTAACCCCGGAAAAAAGGGGCATTTATGTTTGCTCTAGCAAGATCTACGAAACCTGTGCCGCCTCCACATTTTGGAACGTGTTGTCTGGCAATTCTCTGCCAGACCCTCAAACTAGACTTCGCGTGAGTCGTGAGTGCAAATCAAAAACACATGTAGGGTATCAGTGGTGCATCTTGAATTTTCATTTAAAAAAAAAACGTTCAATCGGCTCCTCACATTCTCCACACCCCCATGGTTTGAATGCAGTGCGTGCAAATACCAAAGCATCGCACACGACAGGGGTTGGTCTGCATCGTTTTGTTGCGCATGTTGCTGCCTTTCGCTGTGATGCGGTGATGGGCCTTGTGGGATTATCTTCAGCAAACCCTTTGGTGCTGGCGTGCGATTGCCTGGTGAGTTGATGCAAAACAAATCAAAACAAGAGAACCAATCGTGTCATTCAGCATCAGCAAACATCAACTGTCGGGCGCAGCGTGCCAGAAGGATTTCTGGTTGGATTTGCCCCGGGGGTTCATGCTACTAGTAGTTTGGCCAAAGGGCCGCCACTAGAACAGTCCTTCTTGAACTCCTCACCTCAACCCCAAAATGCACGGAGTTCTCACTGTTTGCCCCAGGGCTAGAATGGCCAAAAAAATACACAAACACATAAAAAAAATGGGTTGCAAGATGCCAGCGTTTGTGCATTCCTTGCTCGGAGTCCCCAGACGATTTCCTCACACTGTATCAGTGGTACATGTATATGTACATGTACATGTACATAATATACCGATTAATATATATATATATTTATATAATTATATATATATAATATAAATATATATATATATATTATTATATATATATATTATATGCATGCAAAATTATACATACATAGTCTTTGCATTTTTTGCGCATGGCTGTTCATTCCTCATGGCTTTATTACCAAAGTGGCTATTTCGTGCACAAGGTACATTGTGCTGATGGACTGCTGGTATACCTACTTGCAGTTCCGTATGCCCAGTCTGCCCATTGCATCCTTAGATTACAAAAATCGTTAAGGTCAGTTAAGGTCACACCAAGTAGCGGACTTTCTTTTTTGGCCAATGCATGGCACATTGGCTGTCGCGGGGTCTTCTGGACTGAATGATCGCCTTTTAGTGTTGTGGACTGTTCTTTGGCAACACCTTTTGATCGGTCTGTTCGATTGTATTCCATTGATCCGATTGTTCGGCACAATCATTACCACATATATATATATATGTATATATCTCACAATATATATCATAATTTGAAACCATGAATACCTTGGTCATGGACTTCCCAACAACATTGACATTCAACGGCATCGTCAGCGAAACGCCGAGCGATGATCACTGCCATTAGGCCATCGCGAGGAAGCCATGTCAAGGACGGGCTAGCGCACCACTCACTGCGACCACATTTATAGAGTAGCAGGGTGGCAGCTTGCCTACACCCCGTCTTGACTAGGCTTCCTAAATCATCCTAAAGTCTCGTACAAGCGATTCATTCTCCTGCGTCACTTAGAGAAAACTTTCCTCAAAAGGAAGATTTCTACTACCCAGTGACGTCGGTTACAACATCAAGCACTCCAAGAGACACCGACAGCTGAAGACAAAACAAGTATACCATATGTTGATATATGATGATACAATGATATATTATACTATGATCGTACCAAAGGTGCTAGACCATTACAAAGCTGTACTGTTTGGAGTTCCACATGTGTCATCCAATTCGCCCGTAAGCGAACTGAGATCATCCAAAAATTGCATCTCTGGGAGCTTGACACTTGCCGAAGCAGTGCATGGCGGGTGACGCTCAATCAGAAACACATTGGTAGAATTACGGTGAATTACCATATCCATGAATTACTCACGTGCCATGAACCAGTAAGTTCCGTGAACACGCTTTGTCAACATTAGTCTTCTGTACCCTTGCCATCCCTGTTCAGGCAAAAAGAATCCAATTGAAACAATGCACTTCAAACGGGCAGGTTTTCAAACGCCGTGCCAAGTGAAAATGTCGATGGCACATGAAATCCCTGAGCCATCCCATCAGCATTCATCAGCATTCATCGGCTACAAATATCCACCAATAAGATCCAATAAGTGCAGCAATTTCTTAGGACTTGCGGACCTTTTGTCTTTATTTATTTTTATTTGTTGCAATGCAAGTGATATTGTAAGTGTGACAGCCCGGGCACACGTGCATGTGCCAGACTCGACATGGCCAAAGAGACGGCTACCAGTTGTCTTAGCACCATGGAGGAAGGGCCCAAAGGTGTGCCCTGAGAATCATCTCACAATGTCCAAGAAAAGAAATAAAAGAAACCATATTTGAATGATTTTGAATGATTTGAGTCATTGCTGAAACCGCTTTTGAATCTTTTGACTGTGATGCCAGTTTCATCCAGTTTCCCTCCAAGCGCAAACAGTGGGACTGCTAGGACTGAAGCGCACAGCTGCTGAGCTGTCCCGTCCAGGACATTTGACCACTGTACGCAAGCTGGCACATGCCAACGGTCCGCAGGACCAGGCTGAAGCCAAGAGCTGCGCAAAGCGCAGCTACAAAGCTCAGCCCAAAATTTAACCATTTCATACCATTTCAGCATATTTCAGAAAACAGTCCGGTTACAATCCGTTTACTGAGCAATTCAAACGTCTGCCTCACGAGATGGCTGTGACTTTTGCACTGTCAATCTGCCACGGAGCATTTTCATAGCTGCCTGCACTGCAGAAGTCTAGTAGGCATGCGAAATTAAGAGGCACGACATAGAACGACTGAACCTGTTTCAGAATGCCACACCATGAGCGATTTGCGGACAGCCTCGTTGGGCTTGCCAAAGTGGCCTTGCGTCCATCTCGCTCTTGAATTCAAATCCGCACATGTTGAAAGGCTTGAACGACTAAATTTGATGCGTATTGATGCATATTGATGCGATAAATGATCTAATTACACTATATAAATGCATGTAAATGCTAACCACCAAATTCCACTGGTCCATGCCTTACATCAAGGTCTCGAAGGACGAGTTCGACGGCAGCCCACCCATGCTGTCCAGTCTGCCAGCAGCCTTGGCATCTCCGAGCAGGGCACTCTACAGCATTCGATTCAGTCGGTTCATTTCAACCCCTTGCACCTTGATAACCTTGAATTCATCTCGCCTAACTTCATACCATTTTCAGTCAAGGATTGGGTAGTCTGAAGTTTTTGTGGATCTTTAAGGCCGCAGCAGTGTGAACCGTCCGGAGCCTTGGCGGTTGATCATCATCGGAAGGAAGCTCCAGGAAAGTGTTCTTGACAATGGCCTTGGTGATGCACAGTCTATGCCAATCAGCTGCAGTCAAGGGTGTCCAACTGGATGTTGTCTCAATTGATTGATCAACTTCTTCACGGTTTCATGGAAGTCAGTGTCCCACATGCTATGCACTGCCGAGAGTTCCTGAGCTCTGGACCCCAAAGTTCTGATTCAGCTTCGTGTTCGGAGAGATGGGCACCATGTCAGGCCCGAGCTCCTCAAGCATCAAGAAACGATGCAAATGCATGGAGTGGAGACGAAAGTTTCTCTTGCAAAGGTAAGTGAAAATCGGGTTGGGCACAGCTCCGATCGATGGCGACTAATTTTATTGCTTGCGAATGCCTGATGTGTTTTAGCAATCTCATGGCAGTGAAGTGTCACAAAGCCTACTGGGCCTACTGTGTCCCTCTCTGTCTCCGCTCGCCACGGTGGCCACGGTGGCCACCTGGCACGAAGTCACATCCTCTACGGAGCGAGCGATGACCTGTCCTTCCCGGTTGGCTCTTCGGTCTCGTCCTCGTCCTGCTATGTCAATTGTGTTCTGTACAGCACGAACCACGCTCCAGAAGCAAACCGCCCTTGCCTCTTCATGAACTGCGGAGAATGGCGATGAGCCTCTGCCTCACAAATTCTCAGGGCACTGTGGTGCTCTCCAGCACTCTCTGTCCTTCTAATCCTGGCATGAGCCCGCAGCTGTCTGATCTTCGTCTGCCAGGTTGTAGGGGCGTGTCCTGCGACAGTGAACTACTCGGGGGCTCATGGTTGGAGGAAGAAAGAATTATCAATATAAAATATAAAAATAAATATGCATTTTAACTAACTTAGTATATCTTAGTATTATAGAATTACATTTGCATGGCTAATATATGCTAATATTATATATTATCATTAAAGATATTATGAAAAATGTCTCAAACTCTCTCCCGCTCTTCTTTCTTCCTCTTTCTCCTTCTTTTCTGTCTTCCTCTTGGCGGTGCTCCTGGAGGCGCTTCTCTGTTGACGGTGTGTCAGTTGATGTCACGGATGTCTCCGAGCACTCACTGATCTGCCGTCCCATCCTTATCACATCACACTGCTTCTCACAATGCGTTCTACAAGCGATATCTATGGAGGGGCAAACATGATGGTAGACAGAGACCACTGTCACTCATCCAAGAGGATTCCAAACTTAATTTTCATAAGATGGGATGGGGCGCACCTGCTCTAATTTCAAACTTGTGGTTTAGATTATGTAGAAAACATTGGGAAACCACTGGCCTCATGCTGGGCATACGCATGCAATCTGTCTCCATGCTATGGTCTACTGCTTGCACCATTCTGCTGTAAAGTCCTTTCCTGCTTTCAAGATCTTGCAAGGTCTTGAGATTCTTGAGATCGTGCACACATGTGCACACATTTGCATCGTTTGTGCGTGCAGCCAGGCAACCCAGTGAGTCGCTTGTCCTCTGGAACACGATGAAGTCCACGTGTCTCCTGGACGTTTGGGATAACTGCCCAAGCAACCGACAATACCGCTTTGATGGCATAGAAATCGAATTGAATGATTTTCATTCTGACGAAGCATGCTTGATCTGTGCGTCCGTGCAGACCTTGCTTGCGGAAATGATCTGTGGTGGTGCTGTTGGTGGTTGTGAGGCCATCTGCTGCATGATCTGCCGGAAGTTCTCATGCAAGCCAATCGCGAGCGGTGATTGCTCTACCTTAGTTTTCTGGAACTACTGTGGGTCGAAGATTCTGCGGTCTGGGTTCGCCATGTTCATATTCATATCTTTCTGTTTTCTGCGTGCTGTGGCATAATGTCACGCAGGGTGCCAAACCGCAAGAGCTCACCCTTGTTCCTCTATGTTTCGCATCCATTCCTTTCCCTTTTTCAGCATGGCAAGCACGTGAGGAATGAGTGAGAATATATGAGAATCATCATGAATCATGTGCACTTGGTATACCGTGCAATTCGTGTCTCTTCATGCCATTCCTTTCATTCCACGCCACCTTCTCCAGTGGTCCTAGCTCCAGCACTGGATCATCGAGCAATTCCTGGAAGGACAGCAATGCACAGCAAGGCGGTGTCGGAGTGTGGCACAACATGGCACAACCACAACCCTCGCCTCTTCCATTTCGTTCAATCCGCCGCTCCAGGTGTTGATGCGTGGGTAGGATGTTGCTGGTGCTGGGTCTGCATCAACCTTGTCTGGGAGGGCATGTGGAACATTTATGTACGGACTAGAGGTGAAAGTGGGACACGAGTTGATTCTTGCTATCTGCAATATGCATAATCCCTACTCAGACAGCAGACATACTCAAACATACTGAGACTGTATAATTGCACACTTAGCGGGGTCAAAATGTGCCCGTGCACGGAGAAACGGAACCAAAACACAAAATGTAAACATGGATACTTGATGCCCCTTTTAGGTGCAGTTTCCCGTAACTTCATGCTGCAATTCGGGTAGGTTGGGTGAAATCCAGAAAATATGGGGTCAATGTGGTTGGGACGGTGAGGATAGATTCACCATTCAACGTCCTCGACACAACACAGCAGGAGTCAGTCAACTGCCTTTACAGTTCACGAGGTTTACAGACATTCAATACTTTGTGGATCTTTTTGGTCGGAGGGCGCCTTGGGGCCAAAATGGTGTACAGTAATTATTCATGACAGATGCGGATATCCATCGATCACCAAGTTATTGAAAGAGCACTACTGAAACCTTAAAGCACACCCCTCGCACTTCTGCGGACTAAAATTGCTCATAGGGTGAGTGGGCTGGAGCACAAAGGCTTTCCCAGGGCCCATCGCAAAAGTCAAAGGCACCGCAACGTGTGGACTTGCAACCTCTGGTCCCTGCAAGCTTTGTTCTGCCTCAGCTAAGGAGGTGTGCGGTTTGAAATTCGGACAAATGCTTTCAAAAATCGCTATGACATATCCCGTCACATAGTAAGTAAGTAATTGTTCTAAATAATAGTACGTCTCTTCACCATAGATTATCCAATCGAATTGTTTCACCATCTTTCACCTACTGAGGTTCACCATGATTCTCGCTCAAATCCAGGGCCCGGGCATCGAGGTCCGTTGCTGGAGCCTTCTGCTCTTGACGATGCTTCGACCTGAGACGGAAGACATACAAAAATATCTGGGTGAGAACTTGATAGAACTCGTGAGCACAAACTTTGAGTATCTTTGCATATTGGACGATTTGGACGATTTGGACGGCAACTTTGCCAGCTGTTTGTCTGCGGTCCGTGCCCCGCTGTTGCTGTCTCTGCTTCCTCAATCGCGTCGGCGGGTGTGGGCATTGAAACAGTCTGCGGCACATCATTCTCCTCACTTCCATCTGGCTCCCAGTGCAAGGTGCATACAAGCAGCCTGTGTTGTTGGCTGACTCGCAAGTTGCCTGAGGATCTCACGGATACTCAGGATTCGGGATGATTCGGGATCAGGTGCACAGGCACCGAAGAAACCGAAGAAATCAAAGAAACCAAGTCACGTTCGAAGCTGTTTTTGAATCTCTTGCTGGTGCTGCAGCTGCATCTGCAGCTGCTGCTGGACTTGGGAAGCTAATGTCTGCCTTGAATCTGCGAAAACAACAATGGCCACTCTTTCTGCATTTGCCCACCCAAAGCGAAGCAAATCAATGAACCGATGTATGCACATTGTGTGCACAAAATTCTGAAAGAGATTCTGCACATAGCAGCCAGCAAAGGAGCAACATGACATATAATTGCGGTCATGCTGCTGATCTGCAGTGTGCGTTTTTGGCAGCTCGCTAGCCAAAGACAAAACCTGAGGAAAGTTGTGGCTCACAGCCGGTGGATTTGATCGCCCAACCTCGTGATCATTTTTGTGCTAAAAAGCAAAGGTCTCCATTTTTCTGCAAGAGCTACCAATTGCTGAAGCGTCGCCCTATCTTGGGTCAAAATATCCATATAATCCTATATACATATATAATACACACACACACATATATATATATAATTATATATATATACACATACACATTACAGTAATATGTGCCAAGCTTTGAAAGAACTGGACACGTTTCTGCTGTCACGCTAGGTCACGTATGGATTGCGATTGGATATCACCAAAGTGCTCACCCTCTCATTGCTGCAACAGTTTCGCAATAAACTAGCCAGCGTAATCAACAGCGTCCTGCCTTTCCGGCGCTGTGATTGTCAGCACGCTTGCCTCGCAGCTTGTGCTTGCTTCCCGAAACGCTTGGATGGTGTAAAGTCCGCATGAAGGACCCATGCTCACAAGCTAATGCAGTGAACATGATTGCCGCCGGGCCTTGTTCTTGCTTATGGCCTGCAGCGGCCTTCTCCTGCTTCCAGGAAATGCGTGGGGAAACAAGGACACAAATATCAGCAAAGTCTTGCATGCTAGATTTTGCAGTGTGCTCTGTGCTGGGCAACTCTATTTTGTCAATGTCAAATTGTGTCAACTCAGGGTGCGTTGACTGCTGCCCGTGGATGTGAAGTCCTTTTTGTGTTTGCCGTCCTTCTTTGGTGCAGCTTTGGCCTCAGCTGGCTTCACTCCAACATCTGAAAAAGTCTTTCACACAGTGTCCAATGGTGTAGCATTTTCATGTATTTTCATGCATTTTCAACATTGGTCTCGGGGCATCCTGGGTTTCTGGCAGCTGCATGAGAGGGCTCTTGCCTGTCAGGAAATTGTGTTTAAAAATTCCACGTCAAGCAAACATTCCTCGGATTTCGTACCCCTTCTAATTATTAATTACTAAGCTCGAGCATGCAATGCTTTCCTGTGTAGCGCCTGCGGGCTTTGGACAGCTGTGAGCTGCTTCTAGCAAGACTGTATAAGTCTGTATAGGCTAACATAGGCTAACCACTCAAGCATCCAACTCAGAAACCTTTCTGCTTCCCGCCACACATAGTGCGCATAGTGGCACTTCTACTGGCACTGCCGCTACCAGCACCATTGCTACAATTATGCACTTAGGAGTTAGAACTGTTTCGGACTACATTTTCTCTGAACTACCTGCATCCAACGACAATAGCTGCTGCTGCTGGTTGGAAAAACAGCACCCAAGATAAGGGCACCTCTTCGAGGGCAACTGCGCCAACCCCGGTGATGTTGCTTGTCCGACTGCCTAGGAAAAGTAGTGAAGAACAAACAGAAGAACCGAGGGCTGTGAGGCCAATCTCTTGCCATCTCTTGCCTATCGTCCAATAGGAAGATACGGAGCGTCTCTAAGAAATAATTGAGGCACCAACCCACGGCATTGTGGCTGGTGTCTGTGCAGTGACTACATTTGACCTGCAAAACCACACATCACTAGGGGAAATTCGCCAAGCCAACTGCACAGCCACAGAAATGTCCCAGATGCCAAGTCTGAGGGAGAGGCAGATTAATCAAAAAGCCCGCCTGAGCACAAAATGAAAGCAGAGTCTGATGTTGTACTGCGACATTCAATCATTTTCAATCCCTTTCTCCGTGCAGAATCAACTTTAGCGACTGGGATTCCAACATCCAGGGCAGCTGGACTCAAGATCGCACCACCCTGTCAACTGCATTCTGCCCCGCAGGACACTTTCTGCGGGCTTATACAACATGTTCATGCTTAAAAGTGCTGACTCGCATCACAATGACTCAAATGCGGTCGGGCTGCTATTGGCAAATTTGGGAAGAGCTGAGCCGCTACTTCCGGCCTCTGACATGCTGGCAATGACTGCGTTTGCAAATGAGGAATGGGGCAAGCACGTTGATGTGAAAGGATGTTCTGTACTGCTTTAAGGGCCATAGACTTTCCGCTTTGGGTAGTGAAATCTCTAAGCATGCACATATCACCTTGAATCTTGATGAATAGTATTTTGATGTTCGGGGGCAAGCCATGAAACAAGTTGCCTTGCTTGGAAGCCTCTTGGCCCATAGGCCCAACGCTATCATCTCGAGTAGCTTCACCGAACATTTTCCTCTCCGATGGAGTTTGTCACACTTGGGGTCTCTGACGGCAGCGCTGTCGGCACAGCTTGCAGCGCAATGCCCGGCATTGTCGCTCTGGAAGACTCCTCCCAACAGAGCCAGAGGTATTAGTATTGCCACGTCTTGTCTTTTTCCAGCTGTTTGATGTGGCAACGCTTCAAAACTGCGACCTCCTGCCCTGCAAACACTTCTGGAATCAGCTCCTGACTTGCCTTTTGCGGAGTAGGTCCAGTTGCTTGCCTCATGCTGCAACCAGGCTTCGTGTCCACTCATCACAACTGCAAGGGCCAACTCATGATTACAATCCGTGGCAAATGCCCAGAATCCTTACAGGGCTGTATGGCATTATTTGGTTTTGTTCTGCGCTAAGATGGCACAGTAGATGCTTAACGGCTCTTCTGACCCATTCGACGTTAAGGCCTTCTTGAAATGTATGGGCTACTTATGGCTACTTCTTACACAGTACTCATAGATCTTCATAATCTTCAGATTCCATCTTTCCAACATCCGTTCCGATGCCGTCACATCTTTGGCACTGTTACCTGCCCCTACCAAAACAAGTAACAAGCCATGCAAACAATTCAGACGAGGCGCTCCAACAGTGTCAGCTGTTGTCGCAGCTGCTGCTGGAGCTGCTCGTTGCTCTTTTGCCGCTGCGCATCGTTGCCTACGGCATTTTGCGGCAAATGGTCTCTTCATCGGCGTTGAAGCATCTTGAAACATGTGAGGGAAGAAGGTTCGATGAACACATGGAAACAAAACGAAACAAAGGAACACGGGATCTCTGCACCCTTGATGCAACCCTTGATGCAACCCTTATTGACCTCCTCTGGGCTGCGAACGGCAGAAATCAACAGTTCAATTTCCATTATATATTCGTAAACTCGGTGCCTGCCCCAAACAAGCCTTTCTTCCAAGCACACTTTCCGGCGAAGTATTTTACTTCATGTTACTTCTTGACAGTTTGGAGTTTGCCGGGCGATACTGTTTCGTCGAGTTTACTTGGCAACCCCACTTTCAGCAGCTGCTTTTGCAGCTGCCTTTGCTGCATCTGCCAAGCGAACAGCCTGATACACCATGCACATCATCGGTTCATATGGCTTCCAACGTCGTAACGTAAGACCTGCAAATGCAGCAACTATATGTAGCTATCATCATCTATCATCAATCATCACATCAAACTTGGCCGGATATCTTGGGATAATTGGCTCCCATCTACTCCCTGCTCTTGTGCACCTCCGTCTCACGTAGTTGATCCAAAAGTGGCGAAGGCTTAGCGCAACAGTCGTCTACCCACAATACTCAAATATCTTCTGCCATCTGCTGGACTGTCACATTCAGCCTAAACGACTTGAAATGACATACAGGGACAGCTTATGACAACTTCAGCTCTTGGATCTTCACCAAGCCCGGAATCTCTTTTAATTCCGACCGGTTGTGAGCATATCGACAATCAGGGTCATCGCAAGAGCCTGCACAAGGCACGGGGAGCAATGGCACACTGCAGCCACAGCAGCGCCTCAGAGTTGTAAGACCACAAGGTCAAAGACAGCATGACACCATTCCCAGTGCCATGACAGCACATCGGAACAGACCATAGGCGGCTGCCTGTGCTTATCAGCATCTTGCCTCAACAGCTGCAAGTGTATGAATGGTGATGCAAGTGGCGTCTGAAAGAACCATGCTACAGTTTCTACAGTTCCTTTCTAATACCTGCCACGAAACCTGCTAACCATTGGGTCTCTAAGTACTCTGAGTGCTCTAGCCTTTCTGGGGAATGGTTTTAGACGAGTTGCAAAGCTTCGTGCACGCCAAGTCTGGAAGGTCTTGCAGCTCTTCTTTTTGATGGGCAAATTTGCAAGAAGCCTGCATAAAGACAATTGCAGTGGAAAAAGAATGAAAAAGACCCGCTATAAAAGAATGATAAAGAATGTCTTCACTGTGCAGTGCATTTGTGTAACTCCAAAATGTGCCAAGATCCAAACGCCCTTCGTGCAAGCTCCGAGTATGTGGAATTTGCACATCCTTGGTGGCAGCAAAGGCCACAACTGTCTTGAATCACGGGAGAATGTCCATGCGCTGTCAAGCCGAGAGATGCTGAGAGTCTTTGTTTTCGAGAAGATCACAGTTCGCTGGGCTCGCTCCTGCGCCTGCCAAAGAAACACCGTTGGATGTGAATTCACACACTTTAGGATACTGAGAAGGGGGCCTGCGACAGTACACTTGCATTGCTCAACTGTAAATAACAACGTATCCTGATAACCATGCCGCATTCATACCGCGACGTGCAGTCAAAGTATGCAATTTGTGATGCCATACTTGCAATTTGCAAGTGAACGCAATATAGCTGCATATGCTGCAGATCTGTTTGTCTTGGACGATTCATGCAACCTAGCGCAGTCGAATAGGGGGGCGTGCCATTTTTGTCCAATGGTGCGCAAGAACATGCTTCAGCCCTTGATGCATTATGATGCATCAATATAATGTGATATATGCAATATACATTATGTTTTCAGATGTCCCCAGAAGAAATGTTCTACAAGGGCTATCGTGGATCGTGAACGATTTATATATGCACTACTTGATTGAAAGAGTGCAAAATTTCAGAAAATGGATGCCACAGCTGCACAGGGGGTACTTTTTTCATCCTTCTTCACTAGACTTTGTGAAGCATCGTTTAGATGCATATTTTTTATATTTACTGGTAGTTGATTAAATTATGTTAAAATCATTGATTGAAAGAAACAACAACTGCTTCTCGAGCGGGCAAAGAAATGCATGTCTTGTGCAAGGAAGCTGCACAATCATTTTGCATGGTTGAAACCCGCAGGAGCTTCAGGAAATTGATGCACTGATTTTGTGAGGAAATCACGCTTTCCTCTCATGGAATAGCGCACTAATCCCTAAAGAAACTATGCTTTTAAACACGCGCAGAGTGGAAACAAACAACATTGTTCACAAAGCTGTGCAGTGAAAGGTGTAAAACTCTGTTTTTTTTGGCATGGGCAATCTTTCAAGACTTAAAGCCTCCAAGACAATATGCTCTACCTCTTCAGCATGATTAAAACGTAATGCCGCAATCCCCAGAACACCTCACTTCAAGTATACCAGTGACCCTGCCTGTGTCTTGTAGAAAATAGTCGCGCCAGAATGTGGACAACATTAAACAACATTATTTGGAAACTGTAACATCCTGAAAACAACTTTGATCGACTTCTGGTTGGGAAGTGGAATTCACAAAATAAAACTCAAACTGCATGATATGCCAAGAGATGCAAAGAATATGCAGCACCGACAGCGCATATTCTTTAAAAAAATGCAATTCTGTGGCAAGTTCCCCCCGCACGGGCAAAACAAACCAACACAAACTCCAGAAAACGTTAAGACGGATGAAAAAACCAACCAAAACAGCACATGCTTTCTGGACTCCTTGCTGTGAGTGCACCGTTTACGCAATTCGATGAGAACAAACCAGTGGCCAGGAAGGTTCAAACTGTCCGTTTTTGTCAAACCCTTCCAAGATTCACACACAAAAATATAAATTATGTATGTATGTATGTATGTATATGTATGTATGTATATGTATGTATATGTATGTATATGTATGTATATGTATGTATATGTATGTATATGTATGTATATGTATGTATATGTATGTATATGTATGTATATGTATGT
>Ga0126342_10011345_pt1 | contig 15919 bp, 15 predicted proteins | sample Cyp1metagenome_FD_92528 | JGI IMG/M metagenome (GOLD analysis project Ga0126342, IMG submission 92528) | Coral microbial communities from Lord Howe Island, Old Settlement Bay, Australia - Cyphastrea 1 metagenome | ecosystem: Host-associated > Invertebrates > Cnidaria > Coral ... | reverse complement strand
TTGGAAAGCTCAACATTATTAATTATGACATTTCCAGAAATTGTTGAAAGTAAGGATCTTCTTTGCGGAAGAACATGTGCAGTCGACAACGTACGTGCCAGAAGAAAAGGAGTACTTGGCAAATTGTATGAAATACAAATTTCACCTGAAAGGGGTCTTCGCAATTCCCTGAAATTTCCCAGTTATTTTGGCATGGAATATGTTCGGCCCTGGAATATGGGCAAGAAATTGCTAGAACATTAGATGGTTCGGAAATCCTTACCAAGTTGTGCATGCCCAAGAACCAAATCAGAGATGTAGATCCAAATATGCATTGGCTCTGATGAATATGACAAAATCCAATACCGTCACCACCACCACCGCCAACACCACCACCACCGCTACCACCACCATCATCACCATCACCATCACCATCACCATCACCATCACCATCACCATCACCATCATCACCATCATCATAGACATCATAGACATCATAGACATCATAGACATCATAGACATCATAGACATCATAGACATCATACACATCACACACATCACACACATCATAATCACACACATTGTATATAAGATATCGTAAGTATCATCGCAGCAGCCAGCCAGTACAGTAGTAGGCAAGCCAAGCCAAATCAGATTCAGCTCGTCCTTTATCAGGTTCTGGATCTGGAGTCATGGAGGCGCTTGTGATCTCTGACTGCGGTTTGGTGGTCCCTGTGGTACAAAAAAAAACATGGCTATGGAAAATGGGGTTGATTTATAAATGATTCATATACCTAATAAAAATGGTGATTTTCCGAATCTACATTAAATGACCAGAGGGTAATGAGGGTTTATACTTGATAGCCGCAGAAGAATGGGACGAGATCCAGTTGGAACGTTTCACCGGATTGGTTTGATCCCGTGTGGGGTCAGGAACCCGCAGTTTTCACTATCGACTACAGGGGTGTTTACCCGACCCAAACTGGAAAGATCACCGGGTCATCCTGCAGATTTGGAGCTGGTTTCCTAGTTTCAGTTTTTAAAGAATATTTACCCTCTGGTAATTTAACATAGCTATTGAACATGGCCATTTATAGTTGATTTACACACTAAAAATGGTGATTTTCCATAGTTACTTTAGTTTACCAGAGGGTACCCTCCCGGCAAATGAGATGATGATCCCAATCGTCCAATGACAGGCACCACCCAACACCAACATCTACGTTGCAGACCTCCCTCCGGGAATCGATGTGGGGAGACCAAATTAAATGGCAGCGATAGGGTGGATCTGCTGGTGTTTCACGATGATGAAACAACATTATAATTGAGATGATGCTGAAAAACATGTTATGATGATGAATCAATTAACCATGATGATGACAATGACAGCAAATTTGGTGTGTTGGGGTAGCATAAATGTGATTTGTCGATGGTCTTTGCCTGTTTGTCCTTGGTATTATTTTGGTGATGCTTTGATGATTGTTTGATGATGGGGTCATGATTGCTTGATATTTTGACTACTATTATATCACTATGGGTTTGTTTGTGAATGGGAACACCCGAACTTATTGCAACTGATATGTATATAAATGTATATATATATATATTAATAAGAGTAACAATAAGAACAGCCATATTAATCACAATTTTCTCATTTAGCCATGACATAGCTATTAGTGATACTGCACTACTAAACATAGTGGGTATGTAGTAGGTATATGGCTATATCAATAATGGGTATAGTATTAAATTGATTATCAATGTGACAACTAAAGGGTATATCCAAATCATATTATTATGTGGTGATATAAAGATTATAATGTGGATATCTTTGGATTTGGTGGATGGGGACACAATAGTGGGTCTGGCTCGTGGCTTGGCTCATCATTCCAAATATAGTTGAAAATAGAAGTATTCGGCAGCAGCCTAGGCTTTATAATTGATGATAGTTGCATCTTATCACTATGGATGGTATAAGTGGGTGTATTCACCACAATTGGTGCATATTATGATCTATATGCCACCCATTTTTTTTGGATATATATATATAATATGATATAATCGACAGCAAACATGGATGCCACGGGGCTTGACCAAGAAGAATGGGGTATATTGTAATTTAACCAACATACATGGGGATATCATGTGGTGTTTTGAAGGGGATATACCTTACGGTAAGCGTGATGTGATGTGGGTTTATCTGAAACTGGCGTATACCCCAAATCGCTTCAGGCCAGCACTGTGCAGACCATCTTCAGTGAGCAACTCCGTTGAGCCAGTGGACTTTTGCGAATGTTGATCCATAGATGAGGAATTTAACATAACCAAGAAATCTGGCAACACGATGGGACAATGGGGATATTATGGGGATATGTTTCAGGATTTAGGATGATCTTGGATTTACTGAAGATTTTTTCTTTTAACATGTCCATGAATCCATTTATATTGGGAATCGGTTGCTTTTTTTTCTGTGAAACAAATCCAACGACTCATTTTGGCCGACGATTGGCAGCTTCATCGACTCCGGCAGATCATCAAACGTGGCCGGAGAATCCCCGATGGAGCTTTCCAGCAAGCCACGATTGCCGGAGGGTTCTACCTCGTTCATTGGGGATCATATATCTTGTTGAATTATGCTGTTATTTTATGCATTGCATTGTGTCTTCATTATGGGTGAATCAAGCCACCCGTTCGAAAGATGGTGGGTCCCTCGGAAACAGTCCCAAGTTTTCTTGGGAGCTGGTGATGCATGATCTAAGATGAAGAAATTTGTGGCTACATGGCCCAATTTTCCCCTGTATTTAATGATATTTAATGCGATTGATCATTTGGACTCCACCACCTGTGAGCTGCCGAAGCCTCGTTTCATCCGGGATGTTGATCTTGATTCCATCATAGTGGATATCGACCATGGCAATGGGAAATCCCTGGAAATGGGTTTTTAATGGGACAATCAATCTATAAATGGGGGATTTCCATTGCCATGTTTGATTACTTATCAATCTTATCAGAGGGTAGATTTCTTTTTTCTGTAGTGGGTGTTTAAAGAACAAACCTAGAGGTGTTTCTTTCAAATAGTGATTGACTCCCCCAATTTTGAACATGTGTGTAGATGAACGTATTTCAGGAAGCCTGAGAAATCACAAATCAGTTTCGATTTTTGACGGATGACCATCTTCCATGTCTGAGGTATGGTACTATCGTCTCCGGCCAGATCAAGGTGATGGCTGGCAATGCCCCTGGACGCAAGGTGCAGAAACCAGCCATACTCTGGGGGGCTGTCATTCACTGGCCATCAATTGCTGCATTTTTGATGGCAGTGCTGGCGATCCCAACTCCCAACTCCAACGGCCATGGACCATTTGATCTGCGACATTGATATGTAACCAAATATACATATATATATAATATACATATATCATATACAGGGTTGTTTTATTTTGTCTTTATTTATCTATAGTCATATTATACATAAATCTATATTTATTTATTTGCCTCTCTCTCTATATATATATATATTTATGTTTATACATTCTCAACATTAACTTCAGCAGAGCAAGCACCTTGGATTGTTCAGAGCATCTACAGCCTGATGAAGTTTTCATTGAGACCTGCAAGATGGTCAGGTCGAGATGATTAGCCAAGTGATATGTGGGTCTCAAGATGTTTGAGATAGTCCTTACCAAATCTTAGTTGGCTTATCCATGGTTTCCGGCTAAGATTTTCCCAGCAATCCATTGATGTATGGTTGAGAGGTGCCGTGATCTTGGTACCAACAGCTGATGAGTCGGTTTCTTCGCCTACGCAATCTTTGTTCATTTGGTGGTACTTGGATGTGCATTACCCATAGTATGAGGATAAGCCATCCGTTGTCAAATGTTATAACTCATTTACAAGTGGGATATACTGCAGTCATCTATATCCTTCGGAAATCAAACATGGCAATGGAAAATCCCCTGCAACTGAATCTAGCTAGGAAAATCAATGAGCATCATCTATACATGTTTTTTTCCAGCAAACCACATTTGATTACTGGAGGGTATGGGTTATGAACCACATACCTAGCAGGATGTGCCGAATGGACATATCATGAGATGCCTATCATCCGCTCTCGCAGTCTGCCGCGATGATTCGATTCTCGACTATAGAGGAGGCACGCTAGTGACGGGGCGCGGAAGATGTACACATAATTATGTGTCCATGCAGGGACTTAAATTGGGAATAATTGGGGTATATTGTATATGTATATATATATATATGAATACATCCCTTGTCACCATATGTTCCATCAAAGCTGCCCAGTTTCACTTGGAAAACGTTGGCCAAACTGGCAGGCCAAGTGGATTAAGGACAACTTGGACGGAAACATCCCACAAGGTTTGACCGAAGCGGTGATTGTGAAATACGCTGACACGTCGGGGACACAACGAAAAGGTTGGGGAAGAGGTTGGGGTCATTGATGTTAGGGCTGCATCTGGTCTTCCTGCAGATTCTTCGGTTGATGGGTGATGGCATTCCATTTTGCTTATTGTTCGCATGGGATATCGGTGTGGGTCACAATTGAGTGCCCCAGGGCCGTTCGGATCGCGGGCCGGGCTGTCTGGTCCAAGGCCAGAGATCAAAGCCGCCAAAGCCATGGGTATGGCCGGAGGCGGAAAGGCGCGAGCCCAGCATGAATGAGCAGCCATGCTGGAGCAAGATGCGACCATTTGGGATGGATATGAACAAATGTGTAATTGTGTACAAATCTGTGCAAAGGATAGAGGAATATTGAAAACTTCAGTTGAATGCTCTATTGGTGCCCTTTGTCCTCTTGTTGGCTATGAGTTTACAACCAAATCATAAATCACAAGTCTTAACCGCGATTCCAAAAAGCACCCTCTGGCAATCACACATTATTGGTTGGAAAATCCACGAGTACGCCCAAGTTTTCTTATTCAAAATTGGTAAAGACTCAGCCAGCTGAGCTTCTCAAAGGGATATAGCCATCATTCCAATGTTTTGCGTTCAAAAACCGCAATTTGGTCGGTTCAACCAGAATTATCTGGCTTGAATCCAACTTTTTGTTGGTCAATTGGTCAACTCCAACCGTTTTTTGTTGGTGAACAATTCCTGATCAACTCGTCGGTGTTGAAATCTCCAGCAGCGGCACCGACGGTGTTAGGGCTGGCAGCCTATGAATGGCGGTGGCAAGGGAGGTGGCCTCAGTTGTCAGCGGGGAAGCTAGATATCATGGGGATCATATTCCCACATATTCCCCGAAAAATCCCAGTTGGATAACTATGACACTTAATATATTCGGTACAATTAGTACAAGCTATTTCTGGTACCAATCATTAACATGAATGAAGTATACAACCAGCCATTTCTGGGGATAGAATGGGGGTATGATATGGGCAAAGGATATGGGCCTCAATGGGATACCATGGGATGTACAGGTGTTCAACTGGGGACCCACAAATTCAAATGTGATGCTTCTTCAAGTTGGAAGCCGCAAAACGCACACAGTTTCATGGCTCGGATGGAAGAATTGCAGTCTTAGGGTACACTCCGCTTTTGGACAACCCCGATCGAGGGTTTTCATAGAATTGGGGACCCTCCAAACCAACCAACTCAATCCAAATCAGTGATTTGTAGTGAGGAATCCATGGTTTGGGGTATCAATCTGGACAAATACCCCAACAACATACTCCCATTATAACCCCCATCAGCACCCCATGTTCGTGATTTCCATATGAATCTAGCTATGCACCAGCCAAGTTTGGTGTGAACACATGTTCTATCTATGAAGGGGGAAGAACCTGAATGTCATTCAACCCCTTTCCTTCAGGCTTTTGTTTGTGCGAAACAGCTTCCCTTTTTGATCTTTTTGAATTTCCTCTCAACATGATTTGAAGCCCGAAAAGGAACACTAACAATGAACCCAGGTCGCCAATATTATCACAATCATGGTCATCCAACACTAACATCAAAAATAACAAACAAAATACCGTTTTTCTGGCACCCTCGAGCCTCGAGAAGCAGCTAGACGTCTTGCCATCCGCTGAGGCTATGGGAAGTCGAAAAGTCCTGCAGCCAGGAGCATGCCGTACATGGCTCCGGCTATGATGGGAGCTATGGCAGGCTGCATGGGAGGTGCCTTAAAAATCCTTGGGAGGTGGTACACATGACTGGGTGAAGTGGATCAATGTGGTGAATGCGGATGTTAGCGAAATGCGGCATCCTTCAGGATGGCAACTTAAAAAGAAGGTGGTTGATATTGGTTGATCAGTTGATCAAGAACAGATGCAATCAATTTGAATAAAATCCACAGATTTTCGGGGCCACATTTTGAACCTGTGCCAGGTCCCGGGAAGGGCAAGATGAACGTCGGAGGGCATGAAGCTTAGTGCTATGCCAACAAACTGTATGAAGATGTTTTTGCACGGTCAAGCCTGAATGAATGTTGATGGCTGGTTGGTGAAATTTTTTCGGTGGTCTACATTGAAAAAGCAGATTGCGGAACTGCAGAACTTCCCTTCAACTGGGGATGAATGGAACATCTGCGGGAAAGCATTGATTTCACCAATGGAGTTTTCCTATCGATCCAATTCTGGGAGTCACCGGAGTCACCACTAAGGATGAAAGGAGGTGGCAAAGGACAATGGGGCGGTATCAAGGCCCGCCAGAAAATGCCGCACCTGCACCTGGCAGCGCTGGAAGATGATGAAACTTGAGATCATCAGCATTCCTTCGCCAGGATTTAGTAGGATTCCAGAGGATTTTCTGGGGATGTTCTTCCCATTTTACCGTGGTTTTTACATATTTTTGATGGGATTCCAGCATGTCCATGGTGGTTCAGAAACATGGGGACCCATAGGGACGAGACACGGCCTGCAGGGCTTGTTCACTGGCCTGTTGGAGGCCAAGGCTGTGGGCCCAGAATGGGTCAAACGTGCACGGGAGAATGACGATGAACCTAGTGGATTTATTAGTTGATGGTTGACAATTTATGGTTGGCCCATATTTTTTGGGTAGGAAGACCATGGTTTTCGGTCGAGATTTTTCCCTTAAACCAATCCAGAGCTAGCAAGAAGTGACAGATTTCACGAGAATTCATTGAGGAGAAAAAGCGCACATTCGGGGAGGATGTGCGGCAACAATGGGATGCGCACAACCACAATCTGCGGGTCTTGGGGTCCAACATGTTGAAAGGTACCCAAATCAAGGGGAGCAAACATGCAAGCTACTGATGTCTGGTGTTTGTCTAATCCGTTTCCTCCCTTTGAATCTTGTTGGTCCCAATTGCAGGAAACTGCCATTTGAATCATCCACATAGCAGACCATCAGAACATTGATGGCGACAACAGAGGTCATTTTCCATACTTGATGATAATAACCCCTATTGGCTGATGATTCACCACGACTTGTTTACAGTATGAGATCTTATGGCATGATGGTACCCTTCATCAAACATAGCAATAGAACATGGCCTTTTCATGCCTTTTCAATGGGAGCGTCCTCTACAAATGGATGCTATGGAGGAGTTTCCATTGCCAGATTCGGTGGGGGGGGGCCAATGGGCCCCACGAGTCAACCCCTGTGGGATGGTGGGTTTCAGATTTATCAAAGATATGATACAAAAAAATGCGCTCAGATGGCCTGTTGATCAATACCTCTAGTGTTACACACATTATAAAAAGGGTAAATGTATGTAAATGTGGCATCCATATATAAATCCCAGCTATTGCTTGGTTCAGCTTAGGCTCTTCCTGGGGCAGCTGACAGTGACAATGACAGGAATGCCCTCTACGCAGGGGGGCTTGGAGTTTGTGGGGACATGGCAGAACTATCCCATTTTTACCCGGAAAATTATCCAAATTTAGATATTGGTGGGAAAACTTGGTATTTGTAAGGGGGGTGATTGTGAAAGGCTAGTGGAGCTCAGGTTTCCAGGAAGAAAATGCACGACTCAGGCTGCTTTTTGGCGGATTAATCCGTAGTCCCCTGTAGATTTTTCCTTCAACAAACCCAGTGTGAGGTTTTATATTTTTGTTCCAGGGAGTTGGCTCCTTTCCCACTGTATCTCCGCTGGACACATGACCAGTTTCCTTAGAGACTGAGGGTTCTTACACTTCCCATCGTGAGTGGCAATGAGTCGTTTCGACACCATGACTGTTGGTGTGAAAACCTCTGACTCTGACAGATTTTTGTCTTGGAAATGACGAAGAAAAAAATCGAGTGGGTATCCTTCGGATTCAAAAGGTTGCTGGAAATCATTTCAGACTGTATTAGACTGTGCCGGAAGTGCTATGGATCGGTGGGTGTAGTTCACAAGGATTTGTTTCCTAAAGGAGGCCATTTAAACTTTAAACTATTCCCAGTGGATTCCTCAATTGGTGGATTCACATATTTCCATGATATCCCCATTGCATTTCCATCACTATTGGTAATTCCCCATTGGTTTTATACAGTAAATAATTCAATTCCATGTCCATCATTCTTCCCCAGTTTCATCATTATTTCATCATTATTCCCCATTGGTGAATGTATGGTCATAATCCCATTTATAGATATTTATATCATGATATATCCCATTTAAAAAAGGGTAATGGTAAATATCAAAGGGATATTTTAATCGGATATTACCAATAATATATCCCATATTTCCATTTATTGGGAATAATTCTCCCAACTGACGAACTTATATTTTTCAGAGGTCAACCAGCAACCAGATCATATATCTCATATTTTATAGGGAAATGGTAAATATCAATGGGATATTTTCATCGGATATTAGCCATAGTATATCCCATATATCCCATCTATGGGGGTACCCTCTGGTAAACTAACATAGCTATGGAAAATCACCATTTTTAATGGGAAAATCCACTATTAATGGCCATTTTCAATAGCTACGTTAAATTACCAGAGGGTAATTTTATAGGTTCGTCTTTATCCCCATGAGCCATGGGTAATTCCCCATCAATTCCCGGCCGATGCCATGGGGCCACTGTGCCACATTTCCTCCGATCCGTGGTCAGGTCTCCGGATTGCCATCGGACACACAGGAGCAACAACGACCCGAAAGAAACGCCCGTGAAACTGCTGGAGGTTTCACAGTTTCACAGCAAAGATGTGGATTTATCCATATTTATCAATGAAAGGTCATGAATATCTGTGAAGCATTGCAGTTTTAGCAGGCAACTTTGGGTGTCTCAAACACGGGAGATTTGCCGAATTTCTGGCGATTTGGATGGAGAACAGTTGAAATCATGGGAAGGAATGGTGAACCAAATTTTGAGATGACCAGAGATAGAAAGTCCATGAATGGCGACTGATGATACATAATGATGTATATGTATATATATATATTGTATAACTAAACATAATGATGCTATAATGCTTTATGTGGCAAGTCATTGTTGACTTTGTACCCATGGCTCGGTGGACATCTCAGGCAAAGCCTCGGTGGCTACTGACAGAGTTTCCACTGATAACTTGCAGACCCAATGACCTCCTTACAGCGGGTAGTTCAGTTCTGGGTGGAACAGCACCATTTTTTGACAGAATAATGATACATATAGAATCAGGGTTTCTGGGTGGTACTTAATTTTGAATTTCAATCTAATTCTCATCATGTTTTTTTTGTATCCCAGAATTCCACTCAACGCCTGGACCTTTGTTTGGCAAGGACGTCGATCTCTACAGGATTTTTGCCCCATTTGGTGCAATTGCTCCTAAGGTCCGGTGCTGGGGTATTGATGGTGGATTCAAAAAGGGCACAAGGCGATTTCATGGATATTTCAAGGGACAATCATGGAATAATTGATGGGATATAGCAAACACAATCTATTACATACAGGGTGGCTCCAACCTCTTGTAGGTACATGATAGCCACAAGGAGGGGAAATGGGTAGTTTTGACTTATTTGCCAAATTTCCACCCCTGGTAGGTGTTGAGAGCAAACCTTGCAACATATGTCTTTTTTCAATGGTAAAACATGAGGCTGAAGCGGCTTAAACCACTGGATGTCGGGATATTGATAATTAGATTTGATAGCCGCCGTTTTCGGACAAACTCAGATGTGAAATCTGCCGCTGTTGCAATGGGATGGTTCCAGAACTGTTGCAGGGCGTGAAGGCCATGCAGAATCCAGATGGCAGTTGTCAAGGTTGGGGGTCCGGACACCCAGCGAAGGTGCCATTTTGGATGGGTCAACTGGGTCAGGAATTGGGCACTGGCCCATTTTGTGGGGATTCAAACACCAGCCAAAGATGGTTCTTGGTCACCCTAAAGTTGGATGATGTGGTGATGTTCGAGTGAGATATTTCACTACCCTTGACCAAGCAATCTGCTTGGGGCCCTTGGCGATGCAAGTTGGATTCCAGGCTTTGATTTGGACTTGGCACGTTTCAGGGGAGGTCCGCCATCTATGAAATAGACTATGCTGTCCACATATTACATATACTATAATGTCAGTTTTTGACAATACCATGATACAACATGCAATCTGACCTTTCTTTGATAGGACAAATAGCTTCGTGACATATGATATCAAACAACACGCTCTTTTTTTTCATCGCCTCCATTGATTTTCACCACATTTCAACAGGCAGCCGCAGTGCCCTGACTAGCAAGCCATTTCTGATTTACAGGATTTGATCCGCAGAAACAAGTCATGATTCAGGCAACAATCAAGAAACCATAAGAAACCTAGATCAAAGGGGATTCAAGCTCATGTCACAAGGTCGAAAATTCAGTAGCCCCCCCTTAGCCCACATAGTTAGGCCATTATAAGTCGACCACTGTTTGTTGTGGGATATATAATCAATTGGTGACACTACAGCGATTTGAGGCACCTGCAAAATTTGTTGGCCATCAATCCATACCTAGGAGGGTATGAGCAACCATAGGTTAACAAGGTATATTAAGCTGTTATTTGTGACAAGGCTGACACGTGATACTGCTTGGATCCCCATTTGGATCCCCATTTGGATCCCAAGATTGTCGCGATCCACCTGCAGGCCTGATATTTTCACTATAGTTGGCTATCGTCTCTTAGTTCGATTTTTCTAATGTATATACATATATATATATACTGTACATATATATATATACTGTATATATACAACTCCTTCATTATAAATCGCATTTTTTGGGGGGTAACCAATCTACCACCTTTCTCTACAGATCGCTGCAGCCATCGCCGTCGCCAACGCTCATTTCATCGAGGTTCGTGAATTACCTGGACGCAGTGTCGGTGACCTCCGCCTCGGATATGCTCAACGGGACCATCTCGCGGCATTTTGGATCATTTTTGTGCCATAAATCCACTGGTTCAGCATCATTCCTTGCTACCTTGTTATTTAACAGTTCGCCATGGAAAGATAGATCCACCATTTTTCATATGACGGTAAACCATCTATTTCGATTAGGGCCATCAACAAACCATGGCTACAGGTTAGTCATAACCAGATGGTTTTTCTTCATTGCCATTGGATCCCCAGTGGTGGGATGGTCATCCCCAGCGGACAGAGCCTCAGCAGCGGACAGGACGCAACAGGCGGATGGTCGAGAACTCATTGTGAAGCCCAAGGATTTTCGGGCCTTGGAAGGTGTGGAAAAGTCATGGCAAAAGCCATAGGCAAATGATGATTCAGAAATGGACTCTATGGATCTATATGGTGAATTTTCATGGATTTTCCATGTATTCATTTGCTGGAGAGTGAGCATCAGAGATCTTCTACTGTCACATAATGGCAGCAGCTGTTGTTTTTGAATGAAATCGTCGATATTTCTAGAATTTGGAACTGCTGTTTGATATTGGTTGCATACTCCAACCAGTGACGAATACTGTCATGTGCTATTGGTCGCAAAGAAATGGCTCCAAAATGCTCCAAATCTTGGGGCCAATTGCCTCAAGTTTGAGCCATTTCCAAATTTATCTGGTTGAACCTGGTTGTATATGATAGACAGGGAGATAGATAAGTAGATAGATAGGTAGATAGGTAGATAGGTAGATAGATAGGTAGATAGATAGGTAGATAGGTAGATAGGTAGATAGATAGGTAGATAGGTAGATAGATAGGTAGATAAGATCGAAATTCTAAGGTCTAAATCTCCATACGTTTGCTGTTAACATCCCTATTGTTTATGGTTTTACCCAGCATGTTTGCTGGTTGCGGTGAGCTCCCCTTTTTGGCAGCGTCTCCCATTTGAATCCAGGACGCCAAAAAGATGGTCTGAATGGCACGGCACCCAGATAAAATCCGGATCTCTGCAACATAAAAGAAAGGTGTGTCTTCCTGCACATAGATATACAATTTTTATACATGATAATATTTAATATATATATATATACATATATATATATATTTATGTGTACACTTATGTATCGAACTGAAATCATATGAACCTCTACCAACAACAATAGTAGATACTGTAAAGTAAATAAGCCACAAACGTTTTTTCTCCTGCAACAACAGAATTCGAACCATCCATCTATGGTTTCATGGATCATGATGTCAGGTACCCAGCCGGCCCTAAAGATAGAAGTTTTTATGCACACCTTGGAATACAGTAAACACTTTGCGAAACCACATCATGTTTGATACTGGATACCAGTTAACATGTTTTCATACTGTGGTTGCAAAATCCAAATTCCCAGTTTTTCTAGGTGGTTTATGCCATTATTTAATATTATTTATAGGGTTTCAAGATGTTTCAACCATCCCAAATTGGTGGTGTTTTTTTTCTGTCACAAAAAACCGGTTGAGGTCTGACACCAAGTATCCTGCAGTTTTCATGTGTAAACACTGAAACCACTCCAATGAAACAGGTTTTCTACAATTTTATAATTTTATACCATTGTTTGGTTATAGGACGTTTTTTTGGCTCATTGGACGATGACATTTATTTGATGGGTAAAATCGCAATGCTGGCTCCATGGATCCCCATGGGGCACGAGCTGCGGCTTGGAGCAGGCAAATGGCGAGGAAAGCTGAGGGGTTGCGGTTCAACAAATACCAAGGCTAAGAAAGTTGCGGTATACACAGATTACTCAGATATGACTCAGCATTCCCATGAGACAATGACCCCATTTGGTTGCAGATGACCAGATGGTCAGCATTGGCTATGTATTCGGATCCAGCTATCGCCGCCGCAGTTTTAACCAACTATGCCCGCTGGGAGCGGTTCAAAAGGTCCGAAGATCGCTTGGTGGTTTCAAAGATGCACATCATGCTTTCTTGATGTGCATTCTCCAACAAGGTCTATTCCTGAAAATGGGATGAATGATGATGATCCCACTTAAGACTTTCATTTTTTTCAAGGATTTTTTCAATGGTGGTAGGAAATCAGCAGCCGTCGAGCTTGTGGAGGCTTCGAGCCGAGCCCCAGAATGACATAGGTATAGTATCACTGTATTTAACCATACTGGTACTATATTATTGTCTATATGTATATATATATTATAGAAAAGTGAAATCCCACTAAAATAATGATGAATTAGCTGTTCTATCTTTTCGGAGGTTGCTATATATCCAATTTGGGACAGTGCAAAGCATTCTTGAGACGATGGCTTGGACGGCCTTTGGTTTCTTTTCGGGACAAAATTCAATGAAAACAACATGGTGTAGAATTTCGGAGTGTAGCAGCTTTCAAGTACATGAGAGCATGTCACAGCGACTCTTTTGCCAACATTTGAAGAAACACAGGAGAGGGACATGTCAGCCTGATTGCCCAATTCTCTGGCATTTTTGAAGTTGAACACTTATGTCATCTTATGTCAAGGCCGGATCAAAATGCATTGCAAGATTTCAGCAAAAGTCAACAGACTGCATCTTCAGCAATTTAAAGATCCTACAGAGGTTCCAAAGCTGTGAAGCTCGGGTTTTAGTCTTTCAATTGTGAGGTCTTGCAACATGTTTCTGCCACTTTTAGCATCGGCGCAGCAAAGACTGGCTCATGAGTTTCCTGGCAGCTGAAAACAAACCGAAAACAGTGATGGTTTTGCTGGAGGATCATACCACCAGATTCAACATGATCAATAGAACTAAGAAAGTTAGTAACAGTACAAGACAGATATGGAGGTTTTCCACCATCAACAGTGGAATCGAAATCCAAGCGACCATGGACTTTCTGGCCACGGCTGTCCGGGGAGGCGATGATGGCGACATATGGCGACCCTGGATGGATCTGGATGGTCATTTTTGGGAATTTGGCATTTCACCTCCCACTTTCTTACTGGTGCTAAACGTAGGGAATGGATGGGTTGCTGGGGGTTGCTGGGGGTTGCTGGGATGATGAAATTACTAGTGATGACTGGGATCATTCCCGAAAATTCCCTGCTAAACACCAGTAAGTTTCAAGCAACTGGATCCAATGGGGGAAGGACTGGGTTGTTTGGGATGTTGGGAGCCGACTTGAAGGAGATCAGTCCTTCAATCCCCACCTGAAACTTTGATCTTCATGAAACCTCCTTGCTGACCAAGGGGTGGCTGGTATTGGGTAGGGACTGAACAGGTCGAGGTTTCTTTCTGGATCAGCAATCTCACCTCTGAAAATAAAATATGAAGAATGCAAATTATGGGATACTCCTAACCCTATATGGGCAGTTTTATTTTTGGTTGGATTTCACGCACCCAAAATGTGGCCACAGAGTTTTGCTGAGTTTGAAGATCAAGCCATCGGCTGGGGACATCCCAGTTCAATCAAACTCATAATTGTTACCCATACCGATCTGAACCAGAAAGTACCAATGGTAGGGGCGTAATTTTCTTGAGGTATGCTTGGAGAATCTTTTCTTGCGTGCTTTTGAAACTTCCATGCTGGCATCGCAGCAATAAATGATGTGTTTTTTGTAGGGTCCCATTTTCCTGGCTACAGCTATGTTCTTCGTATTCTTACCCAAAACGGAAGTCCGCAGGGTTCAAAACCCAGGTCTCAAATTGCGTCCCCTGGTCGTCTAAGTTCTATGTCTGGTATTCCACTGGTGTGAGATCTATCATTTGAACCAAAGGTCTGATCGTCATGATGTTCCTCTGAATAATTTAGAGGCCCATGGCCCAAGCTCTGGTCGTTAAGACTTGGAAACTTGGGAAAAACTGACATATGATCATTTTTTAAAGCTGTTATTTAGTTGTTTCTGTAGCACTTTCGATCGGCTATTTTGGCAGCTGGTTTTCACAGGATGTGATTGCAACGGCGTTGGGAATCTTTCAATTCCACGTTGCCATCGTGCTTCTGTCCTTTGCTTTTACTGAGGTGTGCTGACATCTTGTGCTGTCAGGGTATACCTAGACATACCCAGCACCAGCAGCCAGGGATTTATATTGAAAACTAGCTCTGTTTTATGTTTCCCAGCAAAGGGGATTACAATGTTTCCCAACTTTTAGGGGGTAAATAGCGAATGGCAAGAGCAAAGAATTTGAGGACGATCTTTTTTAGGGCCCCCGACCTGCTCCTAGGATGTCAGTGTTTTGGCACATGGGGCATTATCATCTTGGCTTGGAAACTCCCAGGGTTTAGCCTTTGGCCAGAAACTCATAAAGGATCATAAAAGCGAAGACCGAGGAGAAACATGTTGCTGCTCCAATTGGGCACTGCTCAGCTGCCGCCAAAAAAAGCTTGTGCCGTGTTGGGCTGACGATCCAGGTGATCACCGACCCCATTAAAATTTTGGAGAACACCAAACAAAATAGCTTTTTTTAAATCATCAGCTAGAAAATAGCTAATAGCATCAAGTTTCAACCCTGGTGACAGGCCTCCCAAAAAAATATTAAAAAGGTACATTCACAGAAGTTTTCTAAACTCAAATTATAGCAGTATAACAAGTTCAAAAATTATTCGCAAACAAAAACATAAAAGACTACCATATATTACCTCATTCATTCCACAAAATCACAAGCACCTACCATTTCCACTACCTCATTCATTTCTCAAAATCATCAGTACCTAC
>Ga0126342_10011344_pt1 | contig 15920 bp, 8 predicted proteins | sample Cyp1metagenome_FD_92528 | JGI IMG/M metagenome (GOLD analysis project Ga0126342, IMG submission 92528) | Coral microbial communities from Lord Howe Island, Old Settlement Bay, Australia - Cyphastrea 1 metagenome | ecosystem: Host-associated > Invertebrates > Cnidaria > Coral ... | reverse complement strand
TATTCCCATTTTTCCATTCAGTTGGGAATAATACTCCCATTTTTCCATTCAGTTGGGAATAATACTCCCATTTTTCCATTCAGTTGGGAATAATACTCCCATTTTTCCATTCAGTTGGGAATAATACTCCCATTTGACTTTCATATTTTTCAGAGGGGTAGGTATACCACCAACCAGGTATTGGCTGTTGGCTGTTGTTTTCGGAATCAACTGGAGTGTTTGACTTTTTTCAGTGGGAATGAGGGGTGTTTTTTGAAACCCCAGGGAAGATCCGCATGCTAAGGAATTGTGCTACCTCCAAGCTCGGTTGGATTATCCAAAAAACCAAACATCAACAGGGATCAAAGACTTCGAAATAAATCGCAGGTTTGAGGTGAAGGGTTGCTCCACTTAAATCCACATGTTCAGCGACACTCACATGTTTGATTGTTTTCTTCCATTAAGATCGGACTTAAATCCCGAAAATATCCCCATGATAGTTGACTTTATATTCTTATAATTAAGTAAATAAATAAGTATGCAAGTAAGTAAGCAAGCAAGCAAGTAAGTTAGTCATGAAAGGAAGTAGGGAAGTAAGGAAGTGAGTAAGCAAAAAAGTAAACAAGCAAGCAAGCAAGTGAATAAGTCATAGGTCATCATTTCTCATTTTGGGCGGCGTTGATCTTTTATTCCTCGCCGTCATATCTACACATCACCAGTGTGGTGGAACATTTCTGCTTATGCATCTCACGAAACACACGTGGCGTCGTATCCCGTGGCATTTCTTAGGCGAGAGTCGCTTGCAGCCAGAGTAAAAGAGCCTATTTAGGTTTGTCCAATAGGGGATGCCGATGCCTCAAGGTATATGAAACATTGATTAATGTGCTGTAAGTGTATGTTTGTATATGTTTGTAAAATTTAGGTTTGCTACAAAAGATTTGATAGCCTTGATAGCCATGTTAAGGATTTTCAATGTTGCTTTGGCACACATTTTTTTCCCCTTTCTGGCACCGCAGACGTTGCTGGTTCTTCCACATCTCATGCAGTGCATTGACAGCCGCCCAAGGAGAGGACGTAAGTCACCTCAGCACATGACTGTGCAAAAAAATGGATGATCACTAGAACCAAATGGGTTGAAAATAGTGTACCCCTACACCCAATGGTTAATGATCATTATCCCTACTAAATGGCTATAATTGGGGGTATACCCCATTTTCAGACATACCCAAATGCCAAAAAGGTGTCAGGCATCTCCAGATTTTGATTGGTGCAATACGGAATTTGGAGATAGAAGTCGAGCGGCTCCGGTCATTGAACAGTTTTGGTATGGAAAATCACCATGTTTAAAGCTAAATAATCTATGAGTGGGCTATTTGCGATCTATGATCATCTATGGCAATGGAACATCAGCACATATCAGCACTTTCAATAGCAGCTAAATCATCGAAATTCATTGGCAATGTTCCATAGCTATGATCACTCTAACCCAGAGAATCCTCAAAGGACTCAACCCAATTACCAAACCTCTGAGTTAAAATTGCGTGAGTTATCAGAAGATATCACACATCTATGGTGGGTAAAATTAGACATGTGATTTTTTTAAGAGTAAGTTAAGCTGCTGTCACAGAATTTGGCGTTCCGTTCCTGTGCATGTCTCCGTGACAGGCACGCACAGTGCAGGGGGGATTTCCACTACAAATTGCCTATTTTCAGGGTCTGTGTTTATTTGGGAAAGGGTAACCATCAAAAAAATGCTGATTAAGAATAGACATGACTAAACAACGGTGACTTGAATAATTATACTGGATTTAACCATCAAACATGCGAATCTCACCATAAACATGTGAGAGTAAACAGTAGTCATGAATGGTTGTAGAATCAGACACGTGTAAACCACCAATGCATACACCGAAGATTCGAGGATGAGATTCGAGGATGGTTTACTTTCTACTTGTATATCACAGGATGGTTGTACTTACATTGGTCGTACTGATTGTGGTTGCACTAGTGGTTTTGGATCCATCAAGACAGTATAAGGCAAACAAGAAATCAAGATGCGACGCAAAATACTCTCAGCAGCAATATTCTTTGCCAAGTTCACAAGACGTGAAACTCAATCATTTCCTACAAAACAAAACAGTCAGACCCCATTTTATCAGCCATAGTTTTTCAGAGGTTTTCGTTTCAACCACATCGGAATGGGACCACAAACCTGTGGGTCATCTTCACATGGAATGGTGTTTTTTCGTTCATCTTAAAAGATCTGAGTGTGTTGATCCCTAAACTTTAAATGATCTGAAATGTTGATGGCAACAGGATTGATGGCAACAGGTTTAGTAGAAGTTCACTTGTTACTACAGCGACAATCAAATTGTCATAAACTACATACCCTCTGGTAATTTAACATAGCTATTGAAAATGACAATTTATAGTGGATTTTCCCATTGAAAATGGTGATTTTCGATAGTTATGTTAGTTTACCAGAGGGTAAATGATCTGAAATGTTGACAACGCAACTTTCAGTTGGCTTAAATGTGCTACAAAAAGATAGTTGACTGGTTGGTGGTTTCAAACATGAATTTTATTTTCCAGAATATATGGGATAATCCTTCCCATGGACTATTTTTCAAGATGGTCATTGCACCACCAACCAGTTAATCCCCTGAGAAAGATCAACGTGTTTGGCTTTCCTTATCCATCCAGAGGTCCATAGCTGCAGATATGTTGCAGATCCTTGGGCCATTGGGAGGTTGTCTACAATTAATACAGAGCTGGTTGGTGGTTTGGAACATTTTTAGTTTTTCCATATATTTTTCCATAGCTGTTCGAGTAGACAGACTAGACCAGACTCATCCAACTATTTCTATGTCCTGTATTTTCCATTCAGTTGGGAATGGAACAATAATCCCAACTGACGTTCACAACCCATGATTTTTCAGAGGGGGTAGGGCTCAACCAACCACCAACCAGTCATCATTATTCACCATCATTAACCATCATTAAATCACCATTAATCACCATTAATCACCATTAATCACCATTAATCACCATTAATTACCATTAAATCACCATTAATTACCATTAAATCACCATTAATTACCATTAAATCACCATTAATTACCATTAAATCACCATTAATTACCATTAAATCACCATGAATTACCATTAAATCACCATGAATTACCATTAAATCACCATTAATTACCATTAAATCACCATTAAATCACCATATTCAAAATGACCATTCCAGAATCCATCCGGTCTCATCGGTCTCATGGTCATGGCAGCCACGGAGATCCCCATTGATACACGATTTTTGTCCATTGAAAGAACTTTCTGCCCTGAATTGCCCATGATATATAGAACTATTCTGAATGATACATTTAAGGAGGTCTTTGGATCCATAGGGTATAGTTGATCTATATATTTCATGGATCAACATGTAAGCCATTGAAGCCCCATGGCCACATATTTCAATGTCAATGTCTATGTTGGTTCTATGAAAACAGATTACATAGTGGTGCCCCCGTTGGATAGCGTTCAGGTGAACATAACTACAATTTTTGTGGGACTTATGGTAGATATATCGAACTAGTTGATGGGGGTTATAAACTAACGTTCACATCACTGGGGGGTACCACATTGTAGAACTATTGTGAATGATACATGTAAGCCATAAACCATAGAATTCACGACTCTCAGGTGGGGATTCTTGTAAAATTTAATATTCCAACTAAAAGCTGGTTATATCAATCATTATTAACCCATGAAATAACTTATAACAGGTCTTATAACATATTATAACATTTTGTTTAACCCAAGAATTTTCCAAGAAAATTCAATACGCCACCTTTGGTTGGCTAAGTTCATTATAAGCCAACATTGAGGCCCGTTGCACCAGGCACCATGGCAAAGGCGCTTCCGGGCAGGGTGTTTTTTTCATCGGAAGTGGGAGCCTGGTACCTGGTTCGAAGCCCGTTTGATGATCAATAGGAGTGTAATTGGTTAATAATGATTATAATATATTATAATGAACATGTTTCTAATATAGTTAAATAGCCATAACAAAACTGAAATGATGTGTTTAATATTGTTTTACATGGTATAGTGGTTAAGAATCATTGGGAAACAACGGGATATTTAATGGGATACCCTTCTCTAATCAAACATGGCTGCAAAATCCCCATCAAGAAAAATGTCTCGGAATGTCACATGTCAACGAATATGCATAGAATACAATGATATACAATGATTTGTCAGGATTTACATCAAAATCAGAAATGTTGACAAACTATTATATACTGTATCCTGACAAACTATAATATATATGGGGGAATGTCAGCATGTTTGTTTAATTTCATGCTGGGGATCACAAAGTAGTGTAGGCCAAGGATGAGCTTCTCTTAAGATATGGGCAATGTGTACTGCAGAATGATATTGTCGCTTATTTCAGAAACCATTGATATCATTCACTACAAAAAAGAAACTACCATAAAACAACTTAACCATATAGTTTATTATATATTATATATGTGATACTCTACAAATAATAAATGTATATATATATATATATTATTTATAATATATATATATATATATTATACATATCATACATACATATATTTTTCAATATACTAAGATCATTACATCGTTTAGGTCACTGCTTAGTCAGAAACGGAGCCTACTTTGAACCCCCATGGGGTGTATTTCCTGGACGGATGCATCTGCCCGCCTTTTGCGAACGTTCAGTCAACTATGCAACGTTGGTCAAAATGTTTAGGTTAGATATGAAGGACTAGTTGACACCTCTCAAACATTGAGCAATGTCATGTGTTTTTAGCATTTTAAATCAGTTAAGATATCTGGAAACATGACATCATGACATGAATTACATGGCAGTTTCACCATGTTTCACCAAAGGGGTCACCGTTTTCACCCGTTCTTCACAACGCGTTCTTCAGTCTCTCCGGCTTTCCCGCTCGGGAACTTGGACAACCGCGCGATGGGTCCAGCCAATTCTGCGGAAAAACATGGCGACGTGTCGGATGACGACAGCAAGGACCGGGGTTTTGCGAAGATGGGGCCTCCGGGATCACTGAGGAAGTTGGTAAACTGATTGGTGGTTTGGAACCATGGAATTTTATGTCTTTCCATTCAGTTGGGAATGTCATCATCCCAATTGACTTTCATTTTTTTACTTTTTCAGAGTTGTGGGTATCCCACCAACCAGTAAACATCACTGGAATTTCACTAAAAGTTTATGGTAATTAACCAACTTAGAACTGAACCAGACAAGTTGTGGAGGCTTATAAAACAACAAGCATTTTATGGGGCGTGTAATGGGAACATGGAAAAACATATCAACCCCGGAAAATTGGAGGATGACGACCGACGACGAATTGTAACGGTCTGTGTTTGTCGGATGTACTGTATAATATGTATACATATATATATATTATTTATATATATATACGCAGTATATTTAAATAATGTTGAGAACCACATGGGACTTACTAATCAGGGTTGTTGTTCAGCGACCAAAAAGCGGGATGATCCTCCAAGGCGTGTTTTGGTTTCCGGAGTATCGATGTGTTTTTTTGGCACAATCACACACCATATATTTATTTGCCATGGTTCAAATTTGAATTCTCTAGCCACAAATGGTACTGTACCATATGTTTGGCCATATTCTGTGGGGATATTCCCTAAAAAAAGGCCTATATATACATGGTAGGTACCTCCAATTTAGGTTCCTGAAATGGCCATTGAGCATGGTCACCACAATGATCATGGCCACAAGGATTCCCAAATTAGTGGGATGGCTATAATCCCAGCACGCTGGTGACCCGAACGGCGCAGGAAATCATGGTGACAATCCACAAAGGCGCGCTGGGTCCTTTGGGGTTCCCAAAAGCGGCAAATTGATGAGTTTAGCTGGCCATGGTCCATGGTTACAGTAACTGTTGGATTGATGTTAGGATGTATGCTATATATATATATATATCATCTATAGTTGGACGGCTTTAACTATGGTCGTTGGATGTTAATGTCAACCCCGGATTTTGCTTAACCATAGTTTATTAATTAGGGGGGTACTTCTCCAATAGTCATTTCATCCAATACTTAAATGGTACCCCCCCCCAATTAACCGGCCTAAGGGTTTATTAATCCAGGGTTGACATTTTTGGATAGTTTATGTGTGATTTACACCGTATCTAATATATCTATAGTTGGATGATGTTGACCGGGTAATGGACCTAGATCGGCCGCTGGTAGCTGGTGGTAATGGTAGGTGAATGCTTCGATGGTTGAAAAGTGTGAGGGAAATGTTGAGGAAATGTTAGAGAAATGATTGAGAAATGACTGAACTGATTGAAATGATTGAACTGATTGAAATGATGAAATGATTGAGAAATGATTGAACTGATTGAAATGATTGAATACTGCTAGGTCTCAATTTTTGGCCAGAATCTGGCACTTGAGTTCAGCCCTTGATCTCACTGTGACCGAAGCCTGCATGGTGAAAGTATAGGGGAATTATCCCAGACCGCAAGTTTCAGACGAAATATGATACCCTCTGGCAAACTAACATAGCTGTTGAAAATCACTATTTTTAATGGGAAAATCCACTATAAATGAACCATTTTCAATAGCTATGTTAAATTACAAGAGGGTAATTTTCCCAGATTAAATGGGAAGATCACCTATGGGAGATGTTCCATGGCTCTGTTTGATTAAGAGGGATGGTATATATTTTGAGTTCATGTTTACTTACCCCCGGGTTACGTAATTATGTCATCACATCTATGAGCCACAGAAAACATGACCAGCGAGTAGCGATATGTAAGTTGTGAAGGGTTTGCAGTAAACCTCGTACCTGAGTGCTGGATGCATATAACGTCATATAAGTTGCTGGTGGTCTTGAGTGGTTTATATATGTTTCAGTTTGATGATATAAACCACTCAAAATAAGTTTGTCATATAATCAGATGGATTATATGATTAGAAACCACTCAAAACAAACTGAATCAGTGGATATATATAGTGGTTTATATTCCAGATTGATATGGCCACTTTGTACGGCAGAAAATCGGGATGTCATGGGATGAACCAGGGCCTCACGGGTCAAGACATGGCTGGAAGTTTCCCATGGGGGATGGTCATCATGGTCATATTGGTTCATTTTCTATAAGGATTTATGTGAACCACCCATGAAAATCCATGATTCATGAATTGTTTTATTACATTCTTAGCCATGATTAGCATTTTTTTCGGGATTCATTAATTCATTACCCAATATTAGCCATTATTTATCATAAGGTTTTATGTTTGGACTTGTTTGGATTTGAAATGGGACTTCGACGGAACCACAAACTTCATCCCATCGAACTTGATGCCAGCGGATTTTCCAAACAGATGCACAAGTCTTGTGCAGTTAAAGCTATTTACCATCTGGTAAACGTTTACATAACTATGGAAAATCACCATTTTTGATTAGTAAAATCAAGTATTTCTATGACAATTTTCACTAGCTATGTTAGTTTACCAGAGGGTACAGATTTAAGTCAGTGAAATAACTTCATTTATGGAATGATAATCACCGTGATAATCCCAGTTAAAACAATTGAAAACCATTTATAGCTGTTAACGGGCCATAAATGTGAGGTATATTTGCTCACCACGTCGAAGCTGTCCAACCTGAGCAGAGTACAGCCTGGAAAGTGTCATTGCTCCTGGACGTTTTCGGTCCGCGGAGCCAGGCATTGCTCGCTGCTTAGGCTCAGCCGTCTGAGATTGCTCCAGGTGGTTCCAATGCGCCTTTTTGATCCTGGTTGGTGGTGACTGGAACATGTTTTATTTTCCATTGCATATATGGGATATCATCCTTCCCATTGACGAACTCCATGATTTTTCAAGATGGTTATTGCACCACCAACCAGGATCCGTACGAATTCTGGGTGGCCCAGATATCATCAAGCACGGGCACTGTACACAACGGGAGTCCACATCTTGGACTGTTTTTCCTGCGGTGAACTTTGGCCGGTGATAACAACATGTCATCAGGAAGCATCTTCGGCTCCTGAGCAGCTGAGCAGCTGAGCATCCCTTCCCAGAGAGATGAAGAATTTAAGCGTTGTCCCCAACAAATCCTTGGTACAGTTGTTGCCGTCAACAGTATAACTGGCTTATATCCGCAGTACACCACCACTATGTATATATATATATATATATGAATCATCCCATGATATTCCCATTAAACATGATATATTCCCATATATTCCCACTATATTTAAGTTTAGTTTATGATTTTGGCCGTTGTTTTTTGATCGGTTTGTGCCGTTTTCTCGCCGGAGCTTTTTTTTTCTCAGGTTTGGAAGGTGAATCTCTGGATATCCCAGTGAAACCACAGATGCCTTTTGCATCCATCATGCAGCTTCTTGGCGGCGAGGTAGGGCCCCGGCCTGGTAAACGTTAACAAAAAAAACATGGAAAATCACCATGCTATCAATGGGGAAATCCACTTAAAAGCAGATTTTCCATGGCTATGCAAAATAACCAGATGGTACCCCTCTTGCTGGGTTAACAGTTAGAGGGGGTGACATGAGCAGTGAGCAGCGGCTGCTAAACTTGCTAAACCAATGCTGGTTGATGATTAGTAGATATTAGTGGGATTATACTACCATATACTATCCAAAAAAAAATGGGGATTATAATCATCCACAAGGGGAATCCCAAAAAAAATGGGGATTATAATAATCCAAGAACGGGGAATCCCTATCAACCAAGCAGTATCATGGAATGACTCACCGCAGGAACCAAGGGAACCAAGGCAACATGCTGAACTTCTGAGATTTGATAGCTGCCAAAATAACAGCTGGTTGGTGGTGACTGGAACCGTGGAATTTTATGACTTTCGAATACTTTCGATATATTGGGAATAGCAAAGCCAACCGATGAACTCCATGATTTTTCAGAGGGGTAGGATCAACCACCAACCAGACAGGTTTGGTCACGAGGTTTGTTCGGTCCATTCTTCAATTACCATCCTTTTATATCCTTTTGAGTCACGGCCAGATCCCAAAAAAGTTTGGTAATTCGATTCCCCCCATGACCTGGGAACAGCGGCTTAGTTCATAATCCCCAATCAGCGAGTAGAAGTCCCCAAGATTTTTTTAATCAGGTTAGTGTACTTAACCATCAAATGAATATAAATGAATCAGATGGTTGGTATACCCGGCAATTTAACATAGTTATTGAACATGACCCATTTAGTTCGTTGATTTACCGAACTTGAAGATGGCGATTTTCCAGTTTGCAAACTGTTTAGTTTGTTTACCAGAGGGTATAAAAAAACAGATGTGTTCTGCATCTGGTGGCTCTGAAACCTAGGCCAAACGCTTAAGTTTTTGCATCTTGTTTTGTAATGATGCTCGAAAAACATTGGCAGGCACCAAAAAAAATCCAGCATCTACTCAGGACATCTCAGGACTCTGTATCCCCATTGGAAATCTGTGTTTTTTTTTTGTGCCTGTGCAGGTTTCATGAGCACGTCCCCATGGTCCCCAAAGGAAATCACCGGAAACGGTCGGAAAGTGGTGCTTTGCCAAGTGGCCGTTCCGATCAAGTCGAGCTAGATAGTCTTAGTGACAGTGAGTAGCAGTATTGTGATGATTTCAGATATATATATATATCTCTGGGTAAATTATAACAACCTCACTGTTCTCCCTCACTGGAATCATGGCTAATAAGGGAAATCATCCCCAAATGGCCGAACTATTCAGGTTGGTGAATTGTTGTAATTTACCCAGATATATACCCCTTATTGACCCAAAAATATCAGAAAATCCTGATTGTCCGTGCATCGGGGAGGTGATTGTAAATTGTAAGGGTTTTGAAGCAAAAATCACGTCCCCATGAACCCCCGTTCTGTAAGAATAACTGCTGGTTGGGCCATCATCCATTATTATCCATTATTATCCATTATTAATCACATGATTAACCATGATTAACCATTATCAACCATAAAACCACAAGATGTTTGGTATACCCCTCGCTGCTCAGGAGTTTACTCCTGCAAATGACGGCGGATCCCACCCTGAGTGCCATCCTGTCCTCGGAAGGCGTGGTCTCACCGTGAGACCGACGATCTCCAAATGGGTTTCATGGGGGTAAAACAATGTCATGCCCTGTGGTAATGACTAACATAGCTATGGCGAATGGACCGTGTATAGATGTTTTACCATGTTTTACCTATGAAAAAATGGTGATTTTCCATAGCTTTTTGTAAACGTTTACCAGAGGGTAAACCATCCTTCAATGGGAGATCTCCAGGATCCAACAGATGGAGGTAGGGTACAATATGTTTGGCCATATTTTGAGGGGATATTCCCTGAAATTGAGCCCTTACATATGCCTTATATATGGTAGGTACCTCCAATTTAGGTTTCTGAAATGGCCATTGAATCCATGACTGGGAATGGCAAACATACTACCTATGACAATGGTGATGACTGGGGGATGGTTAAAATATGTTAAAATATTGTTTTACTAATAATGTTTTACCAACACTTCATTCTCATGTAGTTTACTTGGTGGTTTTGAACTATAGTCTGGTTGTGTTCTATCCTAATTACCAGTACCTGGCATGATGATCCCACAATTCACCAACAAGTTGCAGGAGTTATAATCCGATAGCCAAGACTGTTATTTTTGAAAATAAGACTGGGATAATTTACATAGGAATTATTAGGAATTAGGATACACATGGATACACAAACACAACAGCAGGGATATGAATTCTGCTTGGGTGAGATGTGACTAGTTATACGGTACTACACGCAGCAAGAATGGTGTTTTGAGTTTTTGGTCATCGACTTTGAACAGATAGCTACCGAAACTGAGTCTTTAATCACAAATTTCCATAGAATTTCACCAGCAACTGCAGGTTTGGGAATCACTTCAAAGAGGTGAACCAGTGTCGTGTTTCTGTTTCTTGTGTTTGATGTACAGGGCACCTGCTACCTGATTGTTGGATGCATATCACTACCACGTGGTTTGGAATTGCCAATTGTCTGCTTGAGGTTTGGCGTTTTCCAGGCAGATACATCCTGGGAATTGTCAAACTTCGGCGCAGCTTTTCAGTACAATGGAACATTGATCTTGAGTAATGTCAACTCCGGATTAATAAACCATGGTTTATTATTTGTGGGGGTACCATCCAAATAGTCACAATATGATATATAAATGGTATCCCCCCCAATTCAACAGCCCTTTGGGGTTTATTAATCCAGGGTTGACATTACAGAAACTTGGCGTTCAGAAGCCATCGGAGCAACGTCTGACTCAGATCCTGCAGCCGCGAATCGAGGCCGCGAAACCAGTTCAGCGAAGTCCCTGCAAACATCCACGTACTCGACAAGACATCGTCACTTAAAACAAAAATCTCAACAATGTGGAAGTATTGGGTGATCCTATTGCTTGGTTGCCGGCAAGTTCACAAAAAAGGTTCCCTTTGAAGGGAAACACTCACAATTGCATCGATGTGAATGGGGAAACATGCACACTTTGGTGACTAGACCTTGCCATGTCAAGAACAACCATTCATTAATGGTCATCAAATACTTTTGGGCAATGGACATCAATCACTTTTCACTTTTCAGACTTCCTTAATAGTTAACAGGTATTTATTTAGGTATTTCATAGTTTATATGTATATTTATATCAATGTTCATTTAATAGGCAATAGCTGGGTGGTGGTTTGGAACATTTTTTATTTTCCACAATATATGGAATGATAATCCCAACTGACGAACTCATATTTTTCAGAGGGGTAGGTATACCACCAACCAGTGATTAAGTGGTGATTCCTTGTGATTCATTAATTGGTGATTAATTGATGATAAATTCATTCATAACCAGATGATTATTCCAATTGTTTGTTGATAGGTATTATATACCAATTGTATGTATCATTAATAACCGTACTGGGTATATAAATACCTATATCTGGGTAAATTATAACGACCTCACTGTTCTCCCTCACTGGAATCATTGTTAATAAAAGGAATCATCCCAAAATGGTCTTAATTATTTAATTCAGGTTAGTGATACATACTAAAATTTACCCAGCTAATATGTAATTCACTGTATATCACTATAGATTACGGTATAATATGTAATTACTGGGTATATAAATACCTATATGTTTGTTGATGAATGTGGGATTTTATGGTATTTATATCTACCCAGCTATGTCTTGATTTCGATGAATGACACGTTGGCGTTTTGGCGAAGTAGTCGTCACTCGGGATGAGAAGATAGGCTGCTTCCAAGGGTTTCTGGTCATTTATAGAGTAGAACTATTTATAAGGGAAATGATGAGCATATATGGACTACAACCATTTAGAAGTGATAACCATTTAGAAATGATAACCATTTAGAAATGATAAAAAAATGGAAATGACAACCATTTAGAAATGATAACCATTTTGGAAATGGTAACCATTTAGAAATGATGACCATTTAGACATGATAACCATGTTTGTACTATGCTCAGAACATGTTTATTATAAATTATGTATTTTGCTCAGAACATGTACTTTGCAAAGTGCTTGTGCCTAGGTCAACCTTGGATGGCTAGTTTAATCGTTCATTTTTTTGCGAATGAAAGGAATATCTACCAACCAACTAATCAATGGGAATGTCAGGATCCTAAAATGGAGGTGCTGTACCATATGTTTGGCCATATTTAGTGGGGATATTCTTTTACATAGGCCTTATATAGGCCGTCTATATGATAGGTATCTCCAATTTAGGTTCCTGAAATGGCCGTTGAGCTAATAGCAATTCAATTCTTTGCAGGGTATCTAAGATTGGCAATGATGCCAGGACAATTTTTTGTTAGGTCCCGGGTAACTGAGTCACTGGGTAGCCCACCGAGAATTTGTCAAGATCCACTGGGTTTCTCCAGGCTTATTTGGGTAAATGATTGCTACAAAGTGGGGCCCCAGTGGTCAACATAACTCATCATAACTGATCATAACTGCAATAACTGTGATTCATGGTACTTTTAATGGTACTTTTATACCTACAGTATTCATGGGGTTTATAAACCAACAGACATCACAACGGGGGCCCCACTGGGCCCCACTGGGTGCTGCAAGATGGGGACTTGGAGATGTTTCACCAGAAGTAGTGCTCAGTCTACTTGGAAAGGCAAAGACATGATTAATTGGTTTGAAATCAGGGTTGAACATGTGTGTGTGTGTGTCATGAGTTTGTTTGAACATGTTTGAACATATGGTACCCCAAATTCGAGCGAATTATCATCCCCCCGATACAAGGGCTATCCCCATTATCAGACACACCCGAATCATCAAATTGTTGCTGATCATTTCCCACAATTATATACAATTATCCCATGATGTTCTACATATCCCCAGTATGTCACCATGTTTCCTCGTTGAGTCCCCATGTTTCAACATCTACCACTAGCTATCTGCCTGGGATGGGCTCTCAAGTTGCCATCGAGATATACGTTTACGAATTGCTTGTTATTCTTCGGTTCCGGAAAAACAACAAAAAAAACATCAGATTGCATTATATATCTGGTTGGTGGTTTGGATTTTTTTTTTTTCCTCCATATGTTGGGAATAAGTCAGCCCCAAATCGATGGCTTAAAGGCTTAGGGCTGTTGATATTTTCGGTCGGAAATTTCCCAAGGAAACTTGGCCCATTTCCGCCATCGCGGCCAGGCATAAAGATCGAGACCACGGAGGACTTGTTGGAATACCATTCGCAGGTGCCGTCGTTGCTGGGGCGGCTGGGAAACGGTGAATTGGCGGCGGTTTGATCATGGGAAAATGGGAAAAAAAAAGCTATAGGTGATTTATTCATTAGCATGATTGAAAAAACGGAATACTATAAACAATAGATGATTTACCATCCGGTAAATTAACATAGACCCTGGAAGATAGGGGTTGGAAGACTGGTTTCCACTAAAAATTGCTTATTTTCAGGGTCTATGTTAATTTACCAGAGGGTATTCATATAATGTTTTATGTGGTTTCATAGCGATAACTCATTGGGATAAGAATCGTATGATATATTGACAATCATCCTAACCGACGGTAGAAACGAATCCTGGATTTGTTTTTTTGAAGCGAAAATCACCAGCCAACCAGTTAAAGATATTTTTGGGGGACCAAAGATTAACCATGGTTTATACTCATCCCACTCAAAAATAGGATGTAATAGGATATAAACCACATTATAATAGTGAGATGTAATTATATAAAATAATCAGCCGCATTATATTTCATTCACATTGTGGTATTGGAAAAGCAATGCGTCACTATATAATTTCATACGCGTACAATTTACGGCTGAAGCCGGTTGAAGGAAACTACCCACTGGTAATTTAACATAGCTATTGAACATTGCAATTGATACTGGATTTGTTTCCATTAAACGAATTGTGATTTTCCAGTTCGTTATGTAAACGTTTACCAGAGGGTAAATTGAGGAATAAATCTCAAGAGTTTTAGTTCATACATAGTGGTGCCCCATAGATAGCGTTCAGTTGGTGCACATAACTACAATAAGTGGGACTCATGGTAGATATAGCGAACTAGTTGATGGGGGTTATAAACTAACTAACATCACTGGGGGGTACCACATTGTAGAATTATTTCAATGGAAATCTACGGTTGAATCCTTGGTTTCTGTTCCAGGGCGTGGCGACACGGCGACACAGTTTTATGCTGCCCATCAGCCCATCCTGTTGTTTTGAATGTTGATTTTAAAGGCCTAAATTTCAGGGAATATCCCTTCAAAATATGGTCTTATATGGCAGTGTGTCAAAACCTTGTACCCCTGGTGAACATCAAAATAGCTGGTAAATGGATGTTCATCCCACTAAAAATGGTATGTATAGGTATTGATCCATAGCCATATGGTCTTATATGCTACTAACGTAGCTCCATTTTAGGATCCTGAAATTCCCATATGGATTGATTTTAGTTTTACAGTAACATGTTTTAACTACAGAACAATAATTACACCCTACGTCATTGGAGTTCTCATCCAACTTAGCTTGTACACCTCGAATAATTGCTGGATCCACTCTGGCGATTCAGACATATGCAGTTGATATATCTCCAGTTATGTTTTTAAACATATACATACACACATAAACAAACAAACAAACAAACAAACAAACAAACAAACAAACAAACAAACAAGCATTGCTGGTGGGCCGGTTGGTTTCGATCCACTCGAAGTATCCTCGAATTCACATAGCAAACAGACCAACTTAGCTAACAGTAATGAGATAAAACATAAATCCCAATGTTTATACGTTTTTTGCCAATGAAATGAAATCATCATGTTTTTCCGTGTGTGATGGTTAAATCACCATATTTTCCATGTGAAATCACCATGTTCCCTCAGCTTTCTTCAGGGCGCTTGCATCTTCGCAACCTTGGTGCTCTCAGCCACTTGGCCGTGAGAATTGCGCTATTTATCGTATCCAATAGTGGGATTTGGTCAATGGGATAATGTCAACCCTGGAATAATAAACCCCTAGGCTGTTTAATTGGGGGGTACCATATAAGTATCAGATTATGACTATTGGAGGAGTACCCCCTAATATTTAAACCATGGTTTATTAATGTGGGGTTGACATTATGGGAAGTTCCAACAATAGGGGTACCCCAATAGCTGGATGGTTTATTTCATGGACAATCCTATTTTGTTGATGATTTGGGGTTACCCCTGTTTTAGGAAACCTCCATATACTTAAATATCCCGCCGGGGCAGGAATGGAACGTGTAGGCGTTAGCAATTCACTTCTCGGCACATTTGAGCAACACTGGGATTTACCAGTGATTTTGTCTCTGGCGATGATGAAAAATGTCTAATTCTGGTTGCGTTTTCTGTTT
>Ga0126342_10011343_pt1 | contig 15921 bp, 16 predicted proteins | sample Cyp1metagenome_FD_92528 | JGI IMG/M metagenome (GOLD analysis project Ga0126342, IMG submission 92528) | Coral microbial communities from Lord Howe Island, Old Settlement Bay, Australia - Cyphastrea 1 metagenome | ecosystem: Host-associated > Invertebrates > Cnidaria > Coral ... | reverse complement strand
ATTATTATATTATATTATATTTTATTATATTACATTGTATTATATTATTTGATATATATTTTATAATATTATATTATATTATATTATATATATATTAAATATTTATTATATATAAGATTTGTATTTTAATATATATATATATAAGATATATATATATACATAAGTTATATATAAGATATATATCTATAAGATATATGTATATTATATATATATATATGATTTATATATGATATATATAAGATAGATATATATTTATATAAGATATATATATATAATATATATATAAGATATAATACATATATATATATATATGTAATATATATATATAATGTAATAAACCATAAATAATAAATGGATTTTTTCCATAGCTACGTTAAATTACCGGAGGGTTTGCTCAGTCTGCCGCAGGAAGCAGAAGGACTGAGCCTCAGAGATGCATCATTGAATCAACAAGCATTCCCCTTTGAAAAAGGAGATATTCTATGGTGTTTTTGTGGATATGCAATGGATATTTGTGGGAAAGATATTTACATATATATACATATGTATGGATATAGTTATGAGAAGTTATGGACTCTGTGGATATAGATTCGATATGTGCCATTGTCAGTAGTATATACTTGGGCACATTGCCCAGATTTGGGTAGTCATCAATTCATCTTCAGGCAGATTTATAGACCCAGTATGTGTGGATTCCAATTGTGGGATGGGTTGCCCATGGCACCCTGATCGATCCCACAATGAGTGTGAATCAAGACATATCGTTCAGGGCAATGTTTAGCAATCTCACACGACTTCACCATACCTTATGGTTGACATCGGATGAGAATTGTCCAGACAGTTCCTTTAATCTCTGTCGTCGAAGGATGAAAAATCAAGGAAATTCAAACCAGCATATTTGCATGGTGAAAAACGTCATGGCTTCTTCAAGACTGTTCATAGAAAATCAAACCACTTCCCTGTCTTCCCAGAAATGGTTGGAGGGAAATTTCGCAGAAAACCGTCGATGTTCGACAATAAAACCTTGGTTTCATGCAAATCTTCTATTCAATCCATCCGTTGATGACCGGTATTCATGTAGTTTCCCCATCATACGTGATATCCAGGATATATAATTGATACATATATATATACCCCAAATGTATGCCATATATGTCTCATATCTGTCCCATTGTGTTGGTCAAAAATCTAAATTTTTGGTGTCTCAATCCATCCACATCCAGTGATTTTTTCGCTGGGACCAAGGCGTTGAAGACGCTGGCGCAGCGGATCCAGACAGTGCTGCAGGTCACGTGGATTTTGCATTGGAACCAAAAAAAATTGTGGAAAATCAAAAAAAATATATAAAATGATGGAAAATATGTGGATGTTCCATGATGTTCCTGATTTTTCTCCAAATCTCTGGATACATGTCGAAGAAATGGGGAGCTGTTTGGAAATGCGCTGTTTTGGACTGAAGGAACAGCAGCCACCTAGCCATTTAATCAGAGTGGAGGATGTCAGCATCAACATCGGGGATGGTTCGAGAGCACCGTAGTCGTCAATTGCCAAGGAAAACAAAACGAACAAATAGTGACTCATTGATCCTTGCCCCACTGAACCAAGTTGAAAAATTAGGGATCCCAAAGATTTTTGTATGTAGATCAGAATATACATATATATATACATGTTGTGTTCAAATCAAATAGTCACATGGTCACCATGTTCCATACCAAACATGTCCGAAAAGCCTGTGGAGTTCGCTCTCCCTGGCAGGTCCGATTACGTCCCCGAAAGCCTCTCCGAAAGCCTCTCCGAGAGCCTCTCCGAGAGCCTCTCCGAAATTGTCGCCAAAAGTGTCGCCGAAGTTGTCGCCAAAGATGGCGCCCAAGGTGAGGGCACAGCAGTTATGGGATAAGTCGAGGGCTGGTTCGTGGCTTGGGGCTCATCAAAAATTGTGTCCGCACTGTTGAGAGGTGGACCAAATTCAAAATCCACTAACAGTTATCCTGAAGTAGAGGGGATAAAGCCAGTGGCATTCAGGGTGGTTGACTACCTTGAGGACTCGGACAAGTCCCACCGTCCACACCATTTGGGTCGGATAAAGAACTCTGTGTACTCCTGCTTTTTGTGGTCAAACGTCTACTTGTGGCGGAACCCACTTTTGACTTGTTCCCGGTCATGAATTGAAAGCTCTCCTGCTGGGTTCTAATTCAAATTCATGCCTGGTTCCTTTGCAATTGGAGGGGTCTGTGTTGGCAGGTCGGAATCAGTTTGGATATGGGATACGAAAAGATGCAAAAACCAGACCAACCACTTGGGGATGCACTACCCAGCATCAAGTTTGGATATGCTAACCCCTTTTGCCGCCAGGATGAGTTCTTGCGCGTCAGAAAGAAACGTCAACCACGCAGGAGCCACACCGGTGCTGATGAAACATGCCGGGGTGAAGTGGGGTGATGCCAGGGATGGTGGTCTCCCTCATGTTTTTTGGGCACCCCCAAATCATCTAAGTTACTGGTCATAGTGAATGATGTGAATGTGGAATCCATTTTTTTGGGTGTCCTAAATTTGAGAGACACCTACGTGGGAGGGGAAAAAGAGTTGTAGAGATTAAAGTATCAACATCATCATCATCATCATCATCATCGTCATCATCATCATCATCATGATCATGATCATCATCATAATCATCGCCGTCATCGTCGTCATCATCATCATCATTATTCATAAATCACCACAATTATCAAAACCCTTACTTGATCGTTTAATCCTTTATTATGTTGCTATAAAGTGTGATATGAGAAGATGATACGTGTATATATATAGTTATACATATATATATGTGATTATATATATATATATGTATTTATATCTATACACTGGCCAACTAAGGAACGGTGTTTTATTTCTTTTCGCGGGTGATATAAAAATCGCCGGTCCTTCAGATCATCGCAACTTCGTCCCTCCAGGAGGGTTATTGCCTCGTCTCATTCGAAGTGAAAAAATCTCGCGATGCGGCGGGATGCGCCGGGATGATCCCTTGAAATTGGCCTTTTTGATCCCATATTCCTGGTAGATCTGGTGTCTTTCTAAATGATTGAAGCAATGACCCCCCCTGACATGGAGTTTGACCATCTTTGACCCAATGTTTTGGACAAAACCTTGGAGAGCCATGGTGATGATCCACATCGTCCACATGACCTCATTACAGAGGTAGTTCGCTGATGGATTTCTTGAAACTATGATTCACTGACTTGTTGTAAGGTAAATCTGCAGGAAATCTTCCCTATGCTAAAACCAGATTAAACCCAGGGGTTCCTGTAAATATTCCCTTCAACCTGACGCCATGCTCGGCTCAGCGCCCCAAAGCAGCTCCTGGGATAAGACATCCCGAAGCGAAGGGCGAAACTTGGAGATGAGTAGATCCCATCAAAATCGTTGGCCCACCTGGCAAGCAGAAAACACCACAGCTCTTAGTCATGATATGTCATGATCAGTCAAGAGTCCGCTTTCGGAGAAGCTGCCAATGGAAGGTGTTCAGATTTGGTGGAAGTTGTTAGACGTTCCAGCAAATTAACATGCAGTAAACGTTCGAAGAAAGAAAATGTATAGATATGTACAGCAACCCCAAAAAGATAGAAAAGTCATTCATCATTATTTTAGTGATTTTAAATGGGATGTTCTTTTCCTTTTTTTTTGTGGTACTTACTGTAGATAGATGATGTTCCAAGTTTGCCAGATGTTTTTCCCAGATCCAAGTTCAAAGCTCGGCGCCGTTGCCGTTACCGATAGCACCGCAACGCGCTCCCTCAAGCCATGACCCGTTGCGGCCCCTCAGCTTCTCCATGACACCCATCATGCCAGACAGTCAACGGGAGGTGCGAGACGTGTTCCCAGCGCTGTGTGCGCATTGATTCCCTCCAGCTCAACCGTAGGAAATCCCGTTGTGCCAGGCACCTATGGCGGACGCATCAGTTGCAGCTTCCGGTTTCAGGTCGGCCGAAGCGAATTTTGTTGTGATAGTCAATGTTGTGATATTCGATATGTCTTGTAAATGTGTAAATGTTCACAACATATTATTCCCTGCAGTTTCCTAGTGCACAATTGATGCTGAAGATATCTGGTCAGGTCAGCGATTGTTTCCCAAGAAGGGATAGAAGGATCATCTGACGCAACAAGTACAGATCCAAAGAACAGAAGTTTATTTATTATCATTGGATAAACAAATTAGGGATACAAATATCAATTTATCTTGATTGTTTATTGGATATTTATTTATTATACATGTTTTATTGGGGATAAACAATCAAGAAACAAGTAGTATATATTATGCAAGGATTATTCACATGTTTGTTGATTCAACATTCCTTTTTTGGGAGCAATTGATCTCTTGCGACGCCAGGCCCTCGAGACAACCACCCCCTTTTCTGTCCCTTGGTTTTGGAGTAAGTGCCCAGCGGGACTGGGGGTCCACTGGAAATACCCTGGTTGACTATGAAATAGAGATTTTAATGTGGTTTTTAACCATCAAAAATGAAGATTCAAGAAAAATTCATGACATGATATAACTGAAAAATCCTCGCTTCATCTTGGTTCATTGGTTAATTTGTTCGGACTTCTGCCTAATATTCTTTTGGATTGTGATAACCGATGATGGAAAACCAGGAAGTCCGATGATTAAGTCCTTTTGATGGGAATATAATGGGAGAGATCATGATAATAATGGGATATGTCCCCACTTATATATATATATATATATGTGTGTGTATTACTTATACTTATATGATTTATGTATACTTATGTGATATGTGTTGTTGGTTGATGATTGTTGATGTTTGGTTCTGGAGATCTACTAGTTCTGGGATTATCATTATCTATGATGTGGATCACGACATTAAGCAACCAACATAATGGAACGGCAAGGAGTTTGCACACTGCTCAGTTGTTGAATTGCGACCAGTTGGCGAGCGTCTTGACGGAATGGGAACTCATATTACAACATATTACAACTGTATCAGTTGGTGGCATAGTCCGTGCTAGTGTTGATAACTCCATGTGGCCACTATACATTGTTTGTCATCATCCCCTACTATTGGCTTGACGCTTGTGGCCTGAGTTTTTTAATGATTGCTGGTGGTGACGATTGGTGAGATTCCCAGTCGTTTGAGTTATTATATATATATACATACATGGTTGGTATATATATATATATAAATAATATATATATATACACAGTATTATATAGTCATAGTTTGATACATCTTGTCTATCCATTCATGTTCCACAATTCTATCCCGATCCAGGCAGTTCCAACAGCTGCAAGCTGTCCACATCTTTCCCTCGCCACGATCGCAGGCCGGCATCCATGGCATTCCTGCCACCGGGAACGCCTGGACTCCCGGCTGCTGCAGGGCAGAGGGACCTTTCTTGTTGCAAATCTGTGGCAACACCCAGCACAGATACAAAATTATAGAAATAGACCAGCATATGCATTATATCCACATGATGGAATATGCACATTACATATCTATATACCATAGTTGCACATATGATCTATCTCCGTACACGGCCGCCGCCGAGGCCGAGCACCAGCATTGCCAAGGCAGAGACGCCACGCTCGAATCGAACGCCCAAAGGTGACAGTTCACGAGGTGGAGATGGGATTGAACTACAGGATGGGCCCCCCCCCAGTTATGCTTGTTGGTTTATAACCCCATCTAAATATAGTTATAGGATGTTATAGGTATCATACACTATTGTTTTTATGGTTATAAAACCAAGTTAGCTAACGAACTGGGGTTTTATCATGTAGCTTCATGGCGATTTCATGGTGATTTCATGGCGATTTTACTCCCATAAGTTGGTAATATGGGTCCCGAAAGAACTATGGTGAAGTATGTCCCCAAGTAAGTGCAAGCGGGTGATTCCAGCGCAGTATCCAGTTGACACCCAAAAAGCTGAAGTAAAGTCTGCATATAAAATCATCTAAATGATTGTTAAGGATGTTTGGACCTGCAGCATTGTCTACGATGGTGGCAATGTTCAGGGCGTGTTTTGTGATAAAGAAAAAGCAATTTATACGCGCCTCAATTGTTTAGATAGTTGCTACAAGAGTGGCTTTGAAGTATGGTGGAAAGCAAAGAATCACCAGTTCTGAACAGTTCACAAGTCACGAAAAATGAGCGACAATTGTTGTTTCCTTGAAAATTCGGTGCTGGATATGGGGATGAGTCCTGAAATACCATGGATGGGATGAATATCAATTAACGAAGCATTTTGATATTTACCAAGGTACCAGGGTTCACACAGATGGCAGAGGAGTGAAAGAGGTCACTCATGATTTTCCAGGGCATCAAGCCTCAAATTGAAGATATCGCAAAAAATGGTTTGGAAGATCGTGTTCCTCTTGAAAAGGATCCTTTTTTGGGGTTCCATGCTGAATTTCAGGAAGCCGTAGCTACTGCTAGTATAAGTCACCTTTGGGTTCCTCTTCAGGTGGTCGAACCTCTCGCTCGACATTGTCCAGCAGGACAGGGAAGAGAGTCTGGAACCCGAAGCTCGCACAACTGCTTGATGACCTGAAATACCTGAAGATTACCAAGCAAAGCTATCGTAGAACTATTGAAAAATGAATTGCAGACCGTTCACTGTTCACGTGGACTACGTTGATGTTAAAAAATAATGTTTGGACCATATATAATCAAATATATTTCAAAGTTGTTTTTTGCACTCTCCAAGTCTGCAGTAGATTCGGATTCCGTTGAACTTGTCGGCCAGCGGTCTTCGGACAGTATCACAGTAGCGATAAGGTTCTTTAGAGATCCCCAACAGGAAGCTCCAATGGAGGTGGGGCCGTCCAATATTTTTCTAGTGGTTCATCCATTTTTCATTTCAACCCCAGAAATGGGATGCTCTCAACTTACGACAGGAGATATGTTTATATTTTTTCAACCGGGTGGCTCAGCACACCAACCAGATATGTGTTGGTATATGTTGTTGGTTCATATTTTTACTGGTTAATAAGTATATACAAGTTATAACCCCATATTGACATATATTAACCAATCAGTGAATTATCCCCAAGTGCTCTTGAATTGCCCATGACGCTTCTGAGGCTGAAGATATTCAGAACAAGTCCAGGTTCGGAGGAATTTCTGCTGTGGATCTGAGTTGTTTTTGAGGCAAAGTTTGGTTTTATAGAAAGTCCCAAAAAATGTGAAAAGAAGATAAAAGAAGGCATTCTTCACTGTTTGAGTGAAGCTTTCCTTTTCTATCTTTTTTCGGGGTTGCTATATGGTCTCCGAGAAGATCTAAAAATAAATGAAAGTGGTAGATCTGACTCCCATAGATACTGGTAATATAACATAACCAAAAGACGTTGGACATGACCAATAGCTCTGTGGTAGCCACATGTTTTCTGGGGAAACCGTGGGCACTGGACACTTCAACGATTTAGTGTAATTTCACAATCCATGTTTGCTATTAATTGAAATATAATCCCTTCCTCCGTTCACATTAAACGCCCCCAGAAACCATGGTGGATGTACTGTATATCGGGGGTGAAATCAGATATTGGGGACCAGAGAATGCTGGTGTTGAAAAGTGTTGAATATATTACCCTCTGGTGATTTATCGTAGCTATGGTATCCATGGCCAGTTAAAGTTGATTTACCTATTAAACACTATTAAACTTAGCAATTGATCTGGCTTAATGTGGATTACCCTCTGGGTATGTCAACAGTTTGCTATTGAACATGGCCATAGAAATAGTGAGTTTTCCCATTAAAATTGGTGATTTTCCTATTAAAGTTGATTTACCTATTAAACATTATTAAAATTGGTGGATCTTTCCATAGCTATGTTAAATTTAGCGAAGGGTCACTGGGGATGGGACGATCGTGCGGGCGCTGGCGCTCGCGCTGCGCTCAGATCTGAAGCTCGAGAAGCACCAGATGCGAGGGGACCACGTGACGCAACAGGGGTAGAGGTTGGAAATTTCGAACAGAGGACAGATAGAGGAGAAAAATATACAAAAATCAGAGGAAATCCCTAGAAATGATGATACAACAGAAAAGATGTTCATAATTGTTCATACAGTGCCAGTGTTGGCCAGTAATGATTTGGTTCTTGATTTATTCAGCATCCATCACGGTTTGCAAATGTGCGTTGGGCCTACTTCCCTGCCTGTTGGGTCACGTTCGAGCCACAATGTTCCGGCTGTAGCTCAGGATATATATATATAATTATATATATATAAGATTATATATAAGCACGACCAGTATAAGACCACGATAGAGTACGTCTGAAAGTAGAGGATAGCTCCAAATGACACTGTGAAAAAGGAACATGATGAAAAAAGCATTGATTTAATGTTATCAAATTCAGTAGCCCCTCAAGATTGAGACAATTGAGGCTCGGATCGAGATGACCGCTGCGATGCAGACCTTGTTCAATACCTTCGACCCTTGGTGGCGGTGGCTATGTCTGGCCGGGTTTCAATCTGGGTCAACTGGATGGAGAGTTGAGTACTTTGATCATCCGCAAAAAAGTACCTTTATAGAATCCGTTTGTGGACGTTTATGGAATGCAGTTTTGAGTGTCATTCTATAAACCCAGATTTTCGGAAAAAACACATCGGATAATTGCCATAACATGGTGGATATTTAAAAGTTCATAGATGTTGATAATTAGAAGAAATATGATTGAATTAATATTAATGTGTTATGTATATACACATACATATTATATATATACATACATACATATTATATATACATACATATGTATATATATACATATTGGTATTATTATATTGATAGATACAGATCTCCGTCATCATTGGACTATGGTGATATTCCTGATCTTCCCCGGCCCGTGGGCCCGTGGATTTTTGCACGAGGATGTCGATGGTAGCGGTTCCATCGACCTGGATGAGTTTGTCAAGGTTCAGGCGTGGAAACGGGTAATGTAACCCCTCCATGGTGGTAATAAAAAGTGGGAATGTAATGGAAGTTTTTCAGCAAGAAGAATGGAGGTTTGCGTTTGAAGCACCAAATCTGTGGATCTATGGTGTTTGAAATGATGGTTTGTGGATGGTATGGATGTGTCCGCTAAATGTTACCCTCCAACGGGACCTCCAGACTGCTGGGACGCCACCAGAAATGGGGATCTCGGCCAACGAGGATTTCACCGATGTCCTTTGCCAGGTTTGATGGGGGTAGCATCAGTTAGCCCAATCCCTCAGGCCCCCCACATCTTCGGTGAGTTATACAATGACAATGGTTATATTTCTTTTAGATCCTCAAAAGCTCATAGTCCCTATCATATTATCACAGTTCATATCCTAATGAATATGTGTGTACCATCAGATACCTCTGTGCACAATCATGTTCACAAGGTCATGTCATGTCATGTGTTTGTTCGCGGCTCAGATCAGACAATTCCTGTGATTTGTGCAGGTCCATCTAAGGCCCAAGTTGATTTCTGGCGCAGATCGATTCAGAATTCCTACAGCCAGTTTCAGTTCCCTCCGGTAAGCAGATATACCCTCTGGTAGTTTAACATAGCCATGGAAAATGGCCCATAGAAATAGATGGTTTACCTAGCTATAAAATGGTGATGTTCCATGGCTATGTTAGTCATAACCAGATGGTAGATCATGTTCCGAAGGGTTTGAAAAGCCTTTGGGGGACTTCCAATCGAAGTCCAGGGGATCGCTTCCCAGCTCTATGGACTTCCAGGTTGGATTCGCTTGGTTTCCCCGGAAAACTGGGAATAGCTGGGACATGGGGAAAGTTTGGGGACGACTTTTGCCATATTTTTAGTGAGACTTGGGGATATTGTCTACATTGTATGCCCACTTTGCCAGAAAAAAATCACCATTTATAGTTGATGTTCTCATTAAAATCTCCATTTATACATAGGGCATTTCCCAGCCAGCCATGTCTGATTACAGGAGGGTGTATTTCTTGAAATACCTTCAATCAGCGGTTGCTTGAAACCTGGTATCCCAAGTGATTGGCCGTTTTTTACGTGATAACTTCGCAAAAAGGGGAAAATGTTTATCCAATCCACAGATTATATTTATACATATGTGTATATATATATATATATATCAATAATTAGATCATGGTTATTCTGTTTGGTATCTGATTTAGGTCCTCATACTCTACCCTTAGTTTCATTATTTTCTCCGGTTGTTTGTTTCATCTCGTTTGTGAGTTTTCTTGGAGTTTTCTGTGTTGGTCTACCATCCAAGTTCTTGATGCCAATGGCCCCCACCACCAGACGAGGTGCACCAGTGAAACAGGGGCTGGTGGAGCAGTACCTACAGGTCACCTTGGGATGGGAGGAAAATTGATCGCGAAAAAGTGGTTTATACTACCTGGTTTACTGGGGATTATGATAACCACGGTAATGGCTCAGATGATTCTGAGTGTTTCAATGACAATGTTTACATATTTTTGTGTGTTTACAGCTTGTATTACTACTTGCCACAGTACATTCCAAGACATGGCTATGGGTGCAGACTGGCTGTTCTCAAAAATTGCCTGAAATTAGACATTGGCTAGTCATGTGTAGGTCCCTTCGTAGCATTTCGTAGCACGTTTAAAGGCACCACACCCAGTACATTTGATTATAAATCGATGGAATGTTGATGACGGACCAAGATGTTGCAACTGTTGTTGGCTTGCAACTTATTCGTGATACTGTTGGATACCCATTTATGTATATTTATGTTGGATCCCCATCTTAGGGCTTAAAATCCATTGAAAAATCTCCAGCTGCTGGTTGCTTGTCGCATCCTGCCCCTCCAGGCTCGTGCGCCCGGGGAAGTCCAACAGTATGGCGGCGGCTTGGGCTTCGAGGTGTGCACTGACCTGGAGGATCCCTCCGCGAGTAAATCCTAGTAACTGGTTAGGAACCATAGTTGGATGGTTCGGGTAAGATTGATGAGATTACTTATGATTACTTAGTAAGTGGGTAGTAGTATACCACAGTATACCCATACTATGGTATACTAGTTAGATTAGCGGAAAATCAAGAGTTGCACATCGAGCTCTATGTTAGTTAGTTACATATAGGTGGTTAACCACCTACTAGCTGTGATGCACCCCAAAGTAGGCAAGCGTCAGTCGAGACAGATGGGGTTTCCTGAGTTGTGAGGGCGGCCAAAACCATCCAAGTCATTGCTGATCTTGAATGGGGAAACCAAGTTAAACAGTTACTGGTTATTTCAATGGTTCACCCAGCTAAAAATATATCGTGGCAAAATGACCAGTTTCAAAACATAGGTAAATGATACACAAATGGGGGTTCACTCCAACGCTAAGATGGTTCAACACCCATCTTAAGTGTCGCCATGCCATGCTCGAACAATGTGTTTAAAAAGTGGAACACACCGTACTCTCCAGTAATTTTACAGTTTGTCAACTGGAAACCATGGCCGATTTAGTTCAACGATTTTACCTACGAAAATTTTGGTTTTCCCATCGCTATGTTAAATTGCTCGTACCAGGGTATTTCTGGGGTCACTATGCTTCAGAAGCACGTATCGGTGAGACCATTGATACATCATGATACATCCACATAATGTGATATCAAAGATATCATGCGAATATGTCCGGACTGTGTGCTCCTGATATGATTTTTCCCCCACACGATTTACCATGTTGGAACATGTTCAAATGATTGGTGGTTCTCAACTGTATGTATGTTTTTGGTTTTAACATGCTTTAAGCATGTGGAAAATACCTACCTTCATTATGATCCCCATCGGTTCATCCGACATCTTTCAGGGGCAGCCACAACGTCTCCAGGGCTTTGTTCGTTGGCAACTGCAGTGGCAAGCACCTTTCTGGGCCCGGATCTCAGGGTCAGTAGCCGTATTGAGTGCTGTTCGTTTCCCGACTGGGCGAGCCTCAACTCTGCCAAGAATCAAATTCAGGATTTCAGTTGTAGATTGTAAATGAGTTGCATTTATTTATGTTAATCGTATGTATGTATACAATAAACGATATATAATATGAAATCAGAATCATGCGTTTGTGCGACCAGTGGTCATTATCCTTGGGTGCTTTTGATTCGCTGCTTTGTCTTTTCTCAGGTGACGGGAGAAGAGATGGAAATCTCGGAGCGTTGCCGAAAACTTGGGGAGCACATCAAGTCCAAGAGGACGCAGCCAGTGGCTTCATCGGCTTCATCCATTTCCAAAACACTGGGACACAAAAAGGATGAGAAATGTCACCTGTGTGAGCCTAAGTGGAGAGACAACTGATCGAAGCTTTTTTTTGAAACGTCAACAAAAACATCACGTGGTCCGGGTGTGGTAAATGAAAATAGAAGGAACCCTTACCCTTTACAGGTTGGCTTAGGTCCCAGGGTGCGTCCCTTGAAATCTGCCAATCCTGGCAGCCAGAGGAGTTCAAGCCAGTCGAGCCGCTCACAACGGATGACGCCGGGTGGCATGGGTGGAGCTTGAAATGTGTTGGTGCAACTTCAGAATTTCAGGTTGGGGAGAACACATTACATTCAGTTGAACTTGAAATACTTGAAATATCTTGGAATGCGTAGACCCACATCTACAGGCATGCATGTATTTATAGGGGTCTCCATTAAGATAACTCTAAGAAAGATGTATTTGTTTCAGGATGTGGAGATGCGTTTTCATGACCCAGCTAACGTAGACCTTGAGAAACCGCACTCGAAAATAGTGTTCCAACCTCGAACAGATGGCAGGATCGATTTGTTCTTAGGAGCGTAGTTGTTCGTGGTATTTCCACTATATCCCAATCAATATCCCATTGCTAATCCTGGATATCCCCATTATATCATATTATATCCACATAAAGTACTCGTTTTATCATATGCTAGATATTGCCATTATATCATATCATATATGATATTCTCATATAACTTGGAACATTATATTCCTATATATATACCCTCTGGTTATTTAACATCGCCAGGGTATAGATGGCCCATTTATAGATGGTTTACCTAGCTATAAAATGGTGGATCTTTCCATGGCGAACTGTTAGTCATAGCCAGATGGCAATTTAATATACATTCATGATTCATATGATATACATTGGTATACAGAAAAAATATGAAAAAGTATATTGAAATGGTATCATATTCCCATATGGTGCATAATTCCCATATGTGTTCCATATTTGTTACAACTTTTCAGGAACCACCCACCATGTTCCACGTTCCGCCGATACCACGTGAGGCCGAGACATCGACCGAGACCACGAAGCCCCTGGCCGCCTCAGGTGCCGATATTCAAAAGTGGTAAGTGCTTGGTGGGATTTAACCATCAGTTTTGGTGGTTTTATATGGTGTTATGAGAGTTTAATCCATGAGTTGGGGTTGGAAGATGAGTTTCCACTCGAAATTTGGTGATTTTCAGGGTCGAACTGTTCATTTACCAGAGCGTATACGACCAGTTTATTGGAGATTATGATGCCCTATAGTAGGGAAACCTCGAAAACCAACTAGATGTAACTAGTATATATATGTAATGAGATGGGCCAAGGTATTTTGAATGGCTGCCAAATTGATGTTGCTGGAAACTGGTCGAATTCGTTAATGGGATGACTTTCAAACGCTCCAAATGGCGAACAAACAACAAATCTGGAGCTCCAAAATCATCTAGAAATGGGTGGTTGTTCCATAGCTATACTAGTCTTACTGGACGGTAAATGAAAGAATGACCAGATATTTCAGATGTCTTCGGAGATGACCCACCTGGCCAGATGAAAGAAACAGACAAACATGCTTCAAACAAGAAGGATAAGAAATCTAGTGCAGTACCTCAACAGCAGCTAGATGTTTTGTCCAAATTTGTTGATTGTTGCTGGTTAGCGCACCAAATCTGATCCTCGATGTCATTGGTCGAAGCAACAATTAACTCATATCAACTCACCTGGCTTCAACTTGCTGTGGTAAAGCCATGCAAACCCAAGAATAATCCATTCCCCATCTACCAAAGTTTAACCCAAATGGGGGAGACTCAAGGCATCTCAAAACCATGCTCCAAACAGATGGCTTTAGGCTTTGGGCTTTACCAAATCATCACTTAGTGAGGTGGAGGATCATGAGGATCATCCCATGGTCCTCGCAATGTATAAAGATGTAGAAATGGGCAAACTAAGCACAAAAAAATTACACACAGGATCATTCAGGGCTGTAAGCCTCCATTGATATATGGTTTGAGCTGTATTTGATGACTACAAACCAGAAACTGTTTCAGCTATACCAAAGGATCGTATCTGGCAGCTCTAAACTATAACCAACCAGATCTGATTATATCTACATATATCTACAATCCATTTATGATGTTCAACTAGAAATTTATACCTTGTTGTTGATCCATTATCATCAACAAGGGTCTACAAGGTATAATCATCAGCTATAGATGGTATCCCCTGTTGAATCCAACGGATTTTATTAGATCCTGGCTGCGAGCCTGGCAAATCCCCGGTCCACCTGCGGAAATGGAGGCTCCCAGTGCCAAAGCAGCGCCACGACCACCACGCTCCGCCAGAAAGTACGCGAGTTTGGGGGCCCGGAATGATGCGAAACGAGCAAAATCACTAGTTCATCATGGTTAATAATGGTTACTAGCGGTTAAGAATGATTGATAATGGTTAATAATAGCTAATAATAATCGTTGATAATTAGTAATGATTAATAATACAGAGTTACATAGTCGAAAAACTTACCCAACACGAGTGGTTGGGTGGGTTTGAGGGTTACTCCCTCTGGTAAATGAAGAATATGGATATGGAAAAGGGGGAAGTCTAGACAAATGGTCTACATTCATGATGGGTTTCCCCTATCTAAACTACTGGAGGGTAGCTATAGATGGCCATCAAATACCTCCACGGTATACCCTCCGGTATAGTAAGTCAAGCAGACAAAGAGTTGGAAAGACTTGGAAAACCCACCAAAGATGTAGGTGATGTGCCCATCCTTTTTTATTTACTGCAGGATGTGGGTTTTTGGCATGATCCCAACTGACTGATATTCGCGGAATGAGTTGAAACCACGGGGGACAATGACTGGTGGTAGCCGGGCCGTTCAAATCGCTTCCATATTGGATACGATTGACTGCAGCCCATGGCAGCTGAACACTTCAACATTGTTCTGTTTAGATCTTCATTGGAATAGAACATGTTGCTCCGTATGCACATCCTCATGCTACCATAATGAAATCATGGTTTGAAAGGTTTGCAAAACCTACCGTTACAATTTGCACCAGGTCGGTGCTGTTCAAATAAGTTGATGATAACCAGAGTTATGTCCAATTTGAAAACGGGATAAAATCCACCTTATGCTGATATGTTATATATATATACATAAAGATACACATACGCAATCATAGACAATCATACAATACAATCAAATAGACATATACAAATATACCATGCATTTATAGATACACAATGATGCATACCTTTACGTAAATACCAATACGATAACTAAAAGGTGGGTATTGGGGGGTACCACATATATATATATATGTGGTTGGTGGTTTGGAACATTATTTATTTTTCCATATATTGGGAATTTCATCATCCCAACTGACTTTCATATTTCAGAGGGGTAGGTCAACCACCAACCAGATGTAGTTTAAACATGGATGCTAAACTATCCATAATATATAGTAATGGTAATGTTATGGTATACCAGTATATGACCCCATATGGCTATGGATCAATACCTATACATACCATTTTTAGGGGGATGAACATCCATTTACCAGCTATTTTGATGTTCACCAGGGAGATAGGGTTTTGACCCATCCCCATATATATATATATATATATACGGCAGGGGGCGGGGGTTCCCCGAGAGGATGTCAATCAGGATCATTGAATTGGAGAAAAAACAGTGTTTCACTGTGGTAAAATGGAGATTTTTCATGTTGTT
>Ga0126342_10011342_pt1 | contig 15922 bp, 14 predicted proteins | sample Cyp1metagenome_FD_92528 | JGI IMG/M metagenome (GOLD analysis project Ga0126342, IMG submission 92528) | Coral microbial communities from Lord Howe Island, Old Settlement Bay, Australia - Cyphastrea 1 metagenome | ecosystem: Host-associated > Invertebrates > Cnidaria > Coral ... | reverse complement strand
TCTCAGCATGCCAGTTTGAGGAAACTGTGCAGCTGGATGAGGCCTTTGTAAAGAAATGTGCTGCCATGGACACAAAGTCCTTTGGCACGAAGATTGGCATGGACTTCGCTGGCCAATCTTGAACTCAGATGAGGCGAGCCGCACCGGAAAGGATCAGTGTACTTGTGTAAAAAAATAGATATAGATATAGATATATATATATATATACATATATATATATATATATATATCGCGCACAATCACATTTGCCAAGGGCGGGTCAGCGAATCCGGATGTTCCGAGATGTGGCATTGGCTATGGTAAGATGAGGACCTTTGTGCGTTTCTGGATTGTGTTCTGACATTAGAATATACTATATTCTGTAGTGGAATGTATATCATAGCTATTATGTATAACACTATTATAGATAATTATTGTGCAATTATAAATACAGAAGTTATGTAATTATATTATATACAGATTATAATGATTATATACGTGTATGTGTGTGTGTGTGTCCCAGCAACATTTGGTTTCTCTCACTCCATCACAGGACCCTGACTGGAAGCCAGAACCTTAAGCCAAACTACTGAGACGTCCTTAGGGTTCGAAGAAGATAAGACATTTTAACAACAAGCGACCGAGAATTTTGTAGCCTTCTAGCTACTCTTAGAAGCCACTTCCCTGAAAGGGAAGCGCCATTTATATCTATTTATCAGCTGGTTGTAGGCATGTAAGCAGTGGCAAGATGTGCGTGCTTCTCTGGAATATCCGGCACGGATGAGTCCGATTTAGTTCATTGTGAGAATGCCTCAGCTTGCTTCAGATAATGAGTTTTATAGGGACTGCACTCCTGCGAAGTCAAACTACGGGAGCTTCCCTTTGAAGCCCAAAGTGGCATTTTGCATATTGGCTTGACGAGAGTCATTTGCATAGTGACAAAGTGTAAATATTGCTGGTAACTGTAGATGGCTCAGTCCTTTGGCATCGCCAGTGGTTTTGCACAGTGTGGAGCTGGTGACCAGTGAAGCTGGTTACACAGGAAGAGACTCTTAGCATCTCTTAGCCGTATTGCAATCGTTGTCGTGATGTGTAAGCCTAAAAGCATTAGATTGCCATGCTTGGTGCAACTCACACTCAAAGTGAATAATATCTTCTCAATGTTTAGAGTGATCGCTTGTGAGTTCAGCTTCAGGTACTTACTGCCTGGTTTCAAAGCTTTGAATTTCTTACAAATCCAGGGGGTGGTATTTGAAGATGGCATATTCGTTCAGACTCACTACACGTACTTGACGGTTTCTCCACAAATGTGATTTGTGAAGTTCCAAAAGATAGTTTCATTAGGGAGCAACATTTGCATGTGTATCAAGGTGCGCATTGTGATTTCCATTTGAGTTTCGCTTTTGTCCTGCGGTCACAGTGACATCGTTGGCAAGCTGGGGCTTGCATCGCCGAAGCTTTACGGAAGCTTTATGGATGGCTTGAATAATTTACAACAAACATAGGAAAAAAGGTACAAAAAAACTCACCTGTAGCTGCTACCCATTCAAGAATCTTCCGCGGGAGACGAACTTAAAATAAACAGAGACAAATTGCAAGCTAATTGAAACACATGTGGTTTGTGGAGAGAGGTCCATGGCGTTGAACAAATCGTTGAAATCAATTGAAGAGTTGACAGTTGAGAAGTTTATTTTAGGCGGTGATATGCCGTGGCCAAGGCCACAAACCCCAGAGCTTGGAGCGATCCAATGGACAAGAACCAATCTCAACGGATCCACCAGTTTGGCAAAGAATTGAACAGTTTCAATCCCTCGGTGCGATGGTCTGTGAAGACGCTGGTGACGACAAGGCCAGATGTGCAAGCCACCAGTTTGACCTCACAGAGGAGTGTCAAGCATTCCCAGTGTCATCCAGTGTCCAAAGGCTTGTCCAAAGGTATGAATGGCATGGGAAGCGGAGCGAATTTTGAGGCAGCACGCATCAAGAAGTGGCTCTCGACAGCCCGATGTCGCCTGGACCAGGAGGAGCTCCGCATAGCTCCGCTTTTCAACTGGATATCACACCCTGGACACATTGATGTACCAAAGACAGAATTGGTTATGAATTGGTTGATATTGCAGGTCCAAAGACGTAGAGATAGTGGTGTTTGTGGCGTGTGTGGTGTTTGTGCAAGTGAGCCTGTATGTGTTTGTGTGCGCATGTGCATAGCAGTACCAAAGTGAGCCATGGTTCAAAAGTGTTCAAAATCATTGTTGTGAACCTCGGTGCGATTCCGACAGTTTGGCCGAATCAAACACACACAAGGAGGGACCCGTTGTTTGGATGTTTGAGTATGTTTGAACTTCTGAAAGACTTTTGCATGTGTTTCTCAGCCTTCAAATCATATCAAATCATGAACTGCATGTTTGTTGGACTGCTGAAAACTGAAGTAAGCACCAGGACTATGATTTGTTCCGGAAGGAACTGCCTAAGCTACGTCAAAACGAAGCGGCGGCTGAGGTAGTCCTTGCACGTCCTTCATATTGTATCATGTTGATTCACATTGTATCGTATTGTATCCTTACTTCCATGATTCAATTATGATTGCTTATGTCCTTTTGTCCTTGGCTTTGTCCTTTGTCCATGCGAGATTTGTCAGAAGGACAAGTGGCTAGCATTTCCCTCGCTTTTGAACCTTTTGAGGCGGAGTCAGTGCTCAAGAAGCTTGCAGAACTTCTTTGTCGTGCTGTGCGCCCTTGAGAACCGCTTTCTTTTCAAACTTTTGTGTCCATCAGTAGTGTCCTTTGGTGTCGATTTTCTGTTCAACGTTGCAGATTAGAAAAGGTGACCCATGTGGTCAGCTGATGTTGCAAGCTCTCGTGCAAGGAATTTCCAGAAGGTCCTCAAGAAAAACTCGAGTTTCTTCTAGGCTTGGAAAAGATCCAAGCGATTTTGACTTGAATCGCGAGGATGATCTTGAAAGTGTCCTAAGTAATTTTAGAATCATCACTGAGCAGATTGTATCGAAAACTTGCACACTGGTTATAGACTACAATCATTTGCAATGATATTACCATCGACTGGGACTATAGGGCTAAACCTGATTTGAATGTGTTCAAACATCCAGCAAAATGTTCATGTATGTCTATGCCCTTTCTTTCAGAGGTTTCGAAACGTCCAGCCAGCAGTCTCTGCAGGCTTTAGAGATGGTCTACCTCCACATTTGAGAGACAGGCAAGTGTCGTCCAACGTCATGCAATGTCCACTGCCTTTGTTATTTTGAAAAATGGAACCTATGGAACCTCACAGCTCAAAGTGGAAAAATTGCCATAATATATTATATATATATTGCCATAATATATTGCCATTTGTTTGCATGATTTTGCATGCTGGAAATGTACGGAGTGGAGCTTCATGCCCGAGTCCACCCCAAAGGCGGCATCTGAGGTGGAAAGACCTGCATCCAGAAGAACCTGCGGCAAAAGCTGCAGGCAGTGACGTTCGGAGCTGCCATGAGCTGCAAATCAATTTTCAGGCCTTGTATTTGTGTGTAAGATGCATACAAATGCATACAAATGCATACAAGGGATTGCAAAATCATATCAGAAACTGTTGAAGAGAATTGCCAGTCAAGACTAGACCTGAGCAACGGGGGTCTGTTCAATGGTGACACTCACAAGCCCTCTTGGAAGCCGAAACAGCATGGGCCATTGCGGCAAACCGCTCTGGTTCTCGCAACATGGTGAAGGCAGGTAACCAGAATGAACCAGATGGGTTCTGAGCTTTAGTAGGACTCTTCATTTCAAGGTGGCAGCTGCGTCAGGCTCAAAGTTGTGGGTCTGCAAGTTCTTGGGGGTTTTGAAGGTATCCATAAGCAAGCAAGATCTCCCCCACTGTACCCGAGAAAAGTACTTGCAAGGGGGCTAAATGGACTTGAAAGGGACTCCCCAGACCAACGATTGAAAGTCCAGCTTTGACTCGACCTTGATACTTGGAAGGTACTGCACCAAGCCCTTGTCTCATCACTGGGACATACGAAAGATGTTCTGCGAGCAGCCATAAAGATTTACAGTCATGTACAGTACACTCCCAAGGGAAGTTTGTCCGTCAGCACCAAGTTGTCACGGGCAAATCCACCTCGAGGTCCTGAGTCCGGAGGGGGACATGGGGACCTTGGTCCATTTTGTTTCAAGGATCCATTCACTCTTCAAGAAGCAGCACATCCCGGAGGCTAATAGCCAGGAGCCATGGCTGTCGCCCGCCGTTCTCCGCTCTTTGCATCAAGCGTTCATGCTGCATGTGCTCTCAGCAGACGGCGACGGAATGTTTGCATCCGTGGCTTCAGCGCTGTGGTGCCGCCACCTGGATGAAATGTGCTGCAGGAACCGTGCGTTTTTCCCCCTGAGTGTGGCTTTTGCCAATTAGAGCAGATAAAGACAAGCTGTTAGTTTTCTTGCGCCTCTGAGCCTCAATGAAATGAAAACAGCACTGGCTAGCCACAGGGTCTTCATGAGCGCAGGGTCAAAAGTTTGCCCGAGGCAAAGTGTGGAGGGAACATTGAAGGGTATGCCTATCGGGTTGGATTTGCCAAGGCTGGTGATGGGCTGGTTCTTTGACAACTGAAGCAGAAGCAGGGTTCTTTGCGAAGAAGGTTGAAATGTTACAAGGTACGTAGATGACAAACACACCAGCAAGAGCTACAGAATCGCATGATTCATTCCAAAACAGCCCATCATCTCAGGCGTTTCAAAGGAAGCGACTTCAACGTTGAGAGTTGTCGCACTGCTTGCGATGCATTGGCCGATAGCATAGCCCAAGGCGCAGTAAGGTGAATCCAGTGAGCAGTGTCAGCGCTTGTCTGCTTCCGAAATATCTCCAAGGCTTCTATGTTTGCGTATCCTGACGATATCTGACGATCCAGGGCTCGCATGGGCTTGCCCTTGTTTGCCCATGTTTGCCGTTTATGGCTTTCAGCTTTGTCTTCCAGGCAACCACCATCATGTGGACGGGTTGATCACTGCCCTGCGCCTCATGATGCCTGCTCAGAGTGGCTCTGAGCGAGCTTTTGCCAGGCAGGAATTTAAGAATGAGAACAACATGAGAACAGAATGATACAAAATGCATAAATTCGATCAATCTAGGCATTTGACCTGTTTTGACATACTATCGCACTCCACTTTAACATCTTAACTTTGTCAATGCTTGTCAATATGTCAATTTCTGAAGCTTCCACCGCACCCCAGCTCCGAACAGGCCAAGGGATGACTTCATTCTACGGCCAGAAGTGCTGCTGTGGTCCAAGCAAGATTTTCTGGGCGGACTTGAGGCGGGTTTGATGTTTGTTTCCTGAGAATAGGAGGTGACTTGAAGTGAGTTAAGACATGTTAAGACATGTTAAGGCCACGTTGGAGCTTGTTTTTTTTGCTGTTTTTCCATGGGTAGCCTCTCGGTTTGCAGGAAAACATGCGGATTGTGCAGAAATGTGAGGCAGTCAGCGCCTGAGTGAAGACGCAAGAAGCCGTCTAGATTTCAGTATTGTTGGATTTTGTCCAGTCGTAACTAACTTCCGTTCAAGGATTTTGCCCAACTCATGGCCTCTTATCCAGAAGGCTTCCGTGCACCTGAGATCTTGGCTGCAGGCAAGCTGGAGACAGCACCGCATGAAAAAGGATGCAATATGAATCAGAATCTAGAAGTAGCGAGGAGCACGAGCCTTGGAGAAAGTTTCCTGTTAATGTTGAGCAGTTCTGGTTAGGCCTTGACCTTGCTGTGGTTTACCTCAAGAACTATTCCTTGGACAAGGCCAATTGGGGTCTGGCAAACCTCAAGACATCTCAAGACTCATCAAGACTCAAGATTTGAAGCTACTGCCAGCATATGCCAGCATATGCCAGCACTCCTTGAAACCGTCCAACTGTAGAGCTGATAGAGCTGGGCAGATAAGGATAGCGTGTAACTGTGTAGCATCATCTAGCATCTCCAGCTCAACAAGCACCAGCTGGCAGCAATAGGAATGATAGAGCATAAGCGGCAGACGCGTTTCTTCATAGGTTTTCGGCTACACGCCGCGCCTAGTTGATAAAATTCCAAGTTTGCAGGATTCCAGTGGTTTTTATGTTGTTTTTCCATGTTTCCCCCAGAAGGACTGTCCAGATTGTGGCATGAGTTGCGTCAGGCTGATACACTGTATTCAGCCATGGAATCTCAATGCATGTCGCGGGGCTTGCCATGGGACGTGCCTTGGATCAAGTAGATCAAGTAGACAAGTCGCGGTTTTCGCTTCAAGACATCTCCGCGCTGCGGGTCTTCTGAATATTCTAAATGAATTCTAAATGACCCTATCTCCGAACATCCGAACATCAGACTTCGTCAGGGCCGAGTCACATTTGTTTCGTTTGTTTCAGTTCTTTGCCCAGGTGAAGTTCATGCAGGACCTCGCCACACTGCGATGCAAGCAGCATCGCCAGGCAGAAGCCGCGCAGCTCTTGGAGGAGAATTCCAGCTGCAGAATCATGCAGAATCACTATGAAACACAGGTTATATTACAATATGTTACAATATGTTTACATATGTAATATATAGTGTTTTGTGATTTAATATCGACACTGTGCAGCGTATATATTCTAGTATTCTAGTATTCTAGTATCTCAACATGTGTTTCAGTTTCGATGTATGATGTATTGCAGTACTTTGGGCCTGTTTCACGCCATGGATGAGCCGAGTTGGAGTTCTCCGACTCGTTCTTGAGCCGGCAGACTTGGAAGCAGAAAATAGGGCCGAAATACGGACGGAAAATGGGTAAGAAAAGAAGGAAGAAAATACTGCTGGGGAAGCATAATTAGGAGAGAAAATAGGAAAGAAAACAGGGAAGGGACGATTAAATAAGGAACTAAGATAGGGTAGAAAAAAAAGATAATAATAATAATATATAATAATAATAATAATAGGGAAGAAACTTGGGCAGGGAAACCGGAAAGAACATGTGGAAGGAAAATTGGGAAGAAACTAGGGAAGGAAAATGTGGAAGAAAATGCGGAAGGAAAATAGGGCAGAAAATGCGGAAGGAAAATAGGGAAGAAAGTAGGGAAGGGAAACAGGGAAGCAAAATAGGTGAGGAAAATAGGGACGGAAGATATGACAGAAAATTGGGATGGAAAATTGGGAAGAATAGGGGGAAGAAGAACAGGCAATAAAATAGAAGATGAAAATAGAGAAAGAAGATAAAGAAGGGAAAGAGAGAAGGTGAATAGGCACGACAATGGGGGAAAAAGGAAATGAAAAATGGGACGAAAACAGGGATGATAAATAAACATAGTTTCAAAATAGTTTCTCTCATGTTCCTATTGTTCCTTGATGTTCCTTGTATTTCCTTTTGTTTGACTGTTTCGATATGGATCGATCCTTGGATCCCATGAGTTTCCGTGCCCAGGAGGTGGCAAAGCGGACACCACCTCATGTGCGGAACCCGTCGTTTCACAGTTGATTTGCTGCGGAGTATCCATGCTGATTTGTGCATCAAATGTTGAAAAACATGTTTCAACTACCACGAGACAGTAGCCAAGCTGCCAAGTGTCCTTTTATGGTGGGCTTAGTTCATGAGCCGCCGAGAAGTAACATTGATAGTCACTCACAATCTCAGTCTGTCTCTTTGAACACAGGAGGCAACATTGCGTAACCTTGGTACAGTGTACAACATGCTGCGCGAGCATGACAAGGCAGGGGGCCTGATGGAGTTGGGTGGCATGACTTGGGCTGCAACTTGAAGCATAATCATGTTTTTAATTCACAAATTCTCCAGAGAAAAAGTGTTTAAAGGGGAGCCCCGGCCACTTCAAGTCGGAGGCGCGAACCTACTTTGAGGCTGCTTCCAAGCTTGTGGGCGATGTCGAGAAAGAGGACGGATAGAATGAGCTGGATCTTGTACTGCAAGTGACAAAATCGACAAGAAGGTCTGAACATCTTGAAACATGTTGCTGTTTTTCCTCTGGAGTAACGCAGGGAGATTGGAGTCCAGATATCGATAGCCCGATGAAACTTGAACTGCAATGAATTGGTCCAGTTTATAATACTTTATAATATGTTGGCTAAGATAACTATGCCAAAACTATGACATAACTATGACATGACAATGCCGAGTGTAGTGCATATGCAGTGCCCCAGAGGATCTTTGGAACCTGGGCATTGTGGAGATGCACAAGAAGAACTTTGACGAGGCCGCGCCCTTGCTGGAGCGTGCACTTGCTGCCTTCCAGAAGGATGATCCAGAGGCTGGGAAGCACTGAGAAGCCATGGCCCCTCAAACAGACTGAAGATATCTGAAGATTGAAATGGTTTCAAGATGTTTCAAGATGTTCCAAGATGTTTCAAGATGTTTCAACGGCCTTTCATTTCAGAAATATGATGATGTTGAAATATGTTGAATTGGACTCCCAGAGGTGCAACACTCAGGTTTTGCTGAATACCGCCTGAATGCTGGCTCTGTCCACTTGGCCCGTGGCATCCAGGAACGACCTGTAACAACCATTAACGACCATCAAAACGACCATCAAAACCACAAGACTTCAGCTGATCCGACAGGACGACGTGACCATTGCTAAGTTGAGGGATTCTGTGGGCATGTGCTACGACGGAATGGAAAGGCGCCAGATCGGTTCAGCATGGCCCACAGACGTCGACTTCGGATATGGCTAACATATATTAACATATGCTAACATGTCATATTGACGCCCTCTTCTTACTTGCACGTTTGATGGACACATGACCGAACGAACAGTGCGGTACATCATTAGGTTGTGATCTCAACAATGCAAACTTAGCGCTACATCTGTCAGACGAGTTTGGGGAGAAGTCTGCGGTCATTTCATGAAGCCGTCACAGATTCTGATCAGATATGAAGATGCCATTTTCCATTTGGCCGAAGCGCGTTCACTGTATGTGCTGGGCTCAGTACTGCAACACAAACCTGAACATTTGATAACATGTGTGTCTTTGATGATCTTTGAAGAATGTCCCATATGGCTCCATATGGGACATCTACTGTACTCATCTGTACTCATCTACTGACTCCAGGAACGCAGCATCGGCACAGAGAGCCCTTTGTATGGCACAGCTTGTGAGCGCTTGGCCAGGCCTCACGGAAGCTTCGATCGGATGTTTGGGAACAAAGATACGAAGATAAAGAGAAAGCATGCAATGTACATCAATGTTTTTTTTTTCGAAAAAACAAAATCATCAGTGATCTCATCATATCTCATCAATGTACTGCAATAAAGTTGTGTGATGTTTGGTGCTTGGAGTCAGGTCCATAAGAATCACTTCTTTGTGTCCATTTGTTATCATGTCAAGCCGCGCAGAAGCCATGGGTCCATGTTCCAAGCTCCAGGGCCCTGGTACATGCTGGCCGTCATCAAGAGGCTTTCGAAGCTGCAGTGGAGGCCTTCATGGTGATCGCCCTGCAGGCGCAGATCTGAACGGAAAGGGATGCGGAGGACTGGTATCAATTAGGTAGTGCACGCAGCCCAAAGGCCAAGATAAACCCGCGATATCCAGGAGGATGATGACGACATTTAGATCATCAAGCTCTCATGGATGCATGTTTCATCATCGTTCATGTTTCATGTTTCAGAATCGGAGATGTCAGGATGCAGTGCACCCAACACCTCTGTTTGAGCTGCTGGGGCTCATGTGGCTTGGAAGAAAGATGGACCCGGTCAATAGATTTACTTGGCCAAGGACGAACATGTTCCCGCTGATGGGCTACGTTATGTACATATTGTGTATGTATACACATATATAATCACATATAAATTACGTATGCATGCAATTACATACACATTCATATACTGTACATGTACATATAAGATCATATAAGTACAAGTACTTATACTTGTACAGATACATATACAGATACATTTTACATATGCGTTTTTTGTTGACATATTCAGGAAACAAATTCCACCAAATCTGGACAGCTGGGTAATACCAGTAATTATCTTAGAAAGAATGCCATTCTTCAATTGGATTGTTGGCAAAGTTGAAGAGTCGTCGAAAAAGAAAGAAAAGAAAGTTGCAAGATGATTGAGCACATTGAGCACTTTATGTAGCCATTTCTTGTTGCCAAGGTTGGAGGAGATGCCACTGGAGAGTGAAAATGTGGCACGCCTGGCAAAGCTTCAGGTGCCCATTGCTGCAGCGGTTCGCAACCTTCACTTCCGGGAGCCAGCGCATCAACATGGCTTTGCGAATGGGTGATCGGATGGAGGATCTAGGCGAAGGTAAGGTAAGCAGGGAATATTCGCAAGACACTGCAGAAGATATCAGAAGATGAAAGGATCTTTAGTCGCTGGGGCCGAAACAGGCAGATCTGGTTTCGATGTTTGCACCCAAGGTCCAAAGCAGGTGAAAACCGTTGGTTTGCAGCGATTGGTTGCTTGCCGGTTCCTTTTGTGAAGTCGTTTTCAGACTGTTTTGATTCGTTGAAGACCCTGTACAAGTATATACACTGAATGAGACCCCTAATCAATCCCAAAGCCAGGTGGAGAGATAAACAGATCTCGCTCGCAAAGGGCAAATCAATTGACCGCAGGAGATGGACCAGGATGGAAATGCAGGAGTCCTCTACGAGCGCATGTCTCGGGCATTGGTGTTATGCAGCCCTGCAAAGGGTGACGCTGCTGATCGCAAGGCACTGTCAAGCTGCATTGATCAAAGTTGATCATGCTCGCAGTGCTCAATAGTCTTGAAAATGTCTTGAAAAGCATTAAGGCATGCACATTATACAAAAAACATGCATGATCATACCAGATTCACACTAGTATACGATACATGTTACAGACATTGTGATCATATCTGTATAATTACATATAATATATAGGCAGCCTGCAAATGACCTTGCCGCGTAGTTTGCAAGTTGGAGAGGCAGCAGCCCACCGCCGTGCAATGGCCAGAGCGCTGCTGACGCAAGCTGCGCCCTTGGTAGCAGATGCTACCGAACAGGGCTTGGCAGATCTCTCACACGCAGCTCGGATTCTGTTTGGCCTTGGACACCAGTTTCGGCACACTGAGGTGAAAAAGGTTGGATTTTCATGCACTTCAGAGTGAGAGAGAGAGAGAGTGATCTCAGTCGTTGCCGGTTAGCAGATCAGACAGGTTTGGAATGGTTTGGAGAGTTGCTCAGATTGGATTCGATTTGAGTGGTTATGATATATTATGATTATAATATAATATAGTATAGTATAATACTGATTTGATCTAATAAATATAATATAAGGTTTTGTATATTAATATCATATAATATGATATAATTTTAATATAATATAAATATGTGTATATATATATATATATGATTTACTTGGTTTGCCATTTGGCATTTTGCCCAAAACTATTGTTGTTTATCACCCTGGGCTCCATCGTTGCGAAATTTGCACGGTGCAAACAAGTGGCATAGATAAACGTGAAAAAACATGGGTTTAAAGCTATCAAACATCTTTAAACCTTTGGTGCCACTGTGCCACTGAGATCTCCTTGCTCATCAGCATGCAGCTACAAACTTTGGATGCACATGATGCTGAGCAGCGCCGTTCGTTGGATGGGGCCAGTGCCATGACGCTGGAGCAATGAAAAAGTCGCTCTAAAGCTGCTTCACTGTTGCCTCCAGAGTGATAAGATCAGCTTGCTGATGACTGTCAGACATCAGCTGTTCCTTATAGAATCGACTTCAAGTGGCGGAGCAGAGTGAACCAACAATTTTGTTCCAAGAGTACCTCAATTGCAGGTGTGGAGCCAATAGGCCTGCTAGAGCGGAGCACAGCAGGGTACTGAGAGCCGCTAAAACATTGAGGACGGTTTAAAACTGTTTAAATGTTCACGCAAATTGTCCAGCGTGGTTTTGCGTTTTCAGGTGTTTTGCAAGCGCTTTGCTCCTGATGATCAGATCAGAGAAGGCAACGTAGCGCAATGCACCGCAGATATGCAGAGATGTCGTCAGTCGGATCAATACTGTAGAGTTTGTCCTAACTTGCAACTTGTTAAGCATGTTAAAAGTTAAAGACTCTCCTTTTTTGTGTCACAAATTGGAGTTTACAAGGAAGTGTATGGCCATTAGTAGTTTTCTCCCACCTCAGGTTGCTTGCGCCGTCGAACCTCTGGCGAAAGTGTTGAGGTGAGCACCGGCATACGGGTTCTGATGTTGCTGTCACCTTGAAATCCGAAATGTTCATCGCCGAGAGCTCAAGCCCCAAGTTTTGGGTCGTCATTTTCACAGGTGTACAAGTTACAATTCTTGGCAGCTCCGGAAGTCAATGCATCGCCTTAGACTACGGATTTGGATAGATTCGGAGAATTCAAAGCTAGCATGAGGATTTGTCTAAGTCCATTCCATGCATGTGAGACTATTGCTCCAAACTTAACGGCTGCAGCGTTGCCCGAGCTGTTTTGCATCTCCTGCTTTGGCCTTAAATTCTTGAATGGTTTTGAGGTACTGAGTGGACCTGCACATGAAGACCCCCGGGCTCAGGAGCAGGAGTATTTCGAGCATTTGCTAAGGAATTTGATGCACCACAACTGTCACAGTCTGTCTTCAAGGCATGGAGACATTCCTGGGACTTTGACAAGCAACATTTGGGCTCCAGACGTTTTGTCGAGCTTAACTGCGTGTTACATCACGTGACAATTCAAGCTATCAGGCAGATCAAATTGAATTGAATAGTTAGTGGAATCAAAGACACTGAGTTGAGTTATGTCACTATATCCATAGCAGCATCAGCAGCCTTTGGACCCCTCTAAATCAATCGAAGCAATGTGAAAAAAGGATAAAAAAGGAACCATGTGTTTCAGAGGTAAGGAGGTCTTGAATCTGGCATCGCCCCGTGCTCCCTTTGAGTCTTCATGTCGAAAGACAGATATGCTGCGACAGCTCAGCTGGCACGCGCGCCGGTCTGCGGAGGCACGGTCTCCACAGTGATCTCCTGGGCACCGTCGGCACCGTGTCAGTTGGTCGGTTTCTCATGGTTTCTCCAAAATAGGGTGCCATGGTATCAGAAATGTATCAGAATGTATCAGATATTGTCAGATCATGTCAGGTCCTCAAGGACCCCATTTGGCGCTTTTGCTGGGACATTATTCAAGAGCGCAGCGGCGGCTCGGAAAAGTTTCCAGCTTCTTGGATTTTAAGTGACTTCAGATGATTTCAAATGATTTCAAATGACCCCCAAATTTCTTGAAATGACCTCAATGTTTGCAAATGCAGTTACTCTGATGGTTGAGAAACTTTGGGAAACGGTCACTTGCTTCCAAAAGGACGGGCTGAGGCATGCGATGAATTCTTGGCCTCCGCAATCGACGTCTACCAGTATCTTCAACAAGAGCTGATGGCAGCTGATCAGATAGGCCACCTTGAGGATGTGTTTTCCAAAGCAACTTGGAAGCAATGTCGTTGATGATAGTTGATGAGCAAAGAGCTTGGGCCTCGGTGCAAAGGACTTGAAGTAAAGCCGTGAAATCCCTGATTGCAACAAACCTTTTCTGCAGAGGATAGGCCTGGTACTAAAAGTCACTGAAAGTCCATGCGGTTGAAGATTGAAAGATATTGAAAGCCTCATTGGCTGAGTGCTTCTCCCATTTCATCCCACTTGAGGATCTATGGCCTATCGTTCGCTCCGCGCATGGCGATTTCGAGCCGTTGCGCAAGCAATTTGGACGCGAAAACTGCAAGATCAAGTGGGTCTCCACAGAGGCGAAAATTCATCGTGGTTGAACTGTCAATTCCGCGAAGATACCAGTGCCAGTAGTTCATTCACAGCCCAGTAAGATCCAGTAGCATTGGGGAGATACTGGCATCATCTGGCACCACGATAACGCGGAGGCCTTCATCTTTACGCTGCAGCAGCCTGGGCCTAGAGAAGACCTACGGCCAAAGAAGCTGGAGGACTGGCAACTGCCAATTCTTTGTGGAGAGGTATTTGGCTTGATCATTGGAAAATTGGAATATCATTGGAATATATTTGGAATGTAGACAGAGACTCTTCAGGAACTTGTTTGAGTATATTTGAATGTGTTCGGATGGGACACGCTGAATTTATGCATCTTGACACATTCTGGCATGAAGGAACGAGGGCATCCAAATCAGAATGACTTTTACATGTTCGCGATTTTCTTCCCTGACACGAAAATGTGTTTGCTTCGAAAGACTAGAACTGAATCGAACCTGTAGCAAAGCACAAGAGCTGCAGGAGTCCTTTACTCAGTGTATTCATTTGAATTCTGGGTATATTATACAACTTAGTTGATATTTATATATATATATATATTGTGTCATTATATTATATGTAATGTAATGGTATGTAATGGTATGTGGGTATGTAATGGTATGTGTTTATGATTGTTTATGTATGTATGGTAAATGGTATGGTAAATGGTATGTGGTTTTTGTGCTTGTCTCTTCCGGATTCAGCGGATTGCTTTGTGGTGGCGGGAGCCCGACTTTTCTCGGTGATGAGTTTGTCCTTCGCCCCTGAGGTCTCGGGTTGGGCAGTGTACTTTTTCCCATGGCCCTTCGAAAGCTCATGCTCGATATGTTCGTTTCTTATGGCAGTTATCGTAGCTTGGGTACTGTCTCCCACAGTGAGTTGAGACAATGCTGAGCTGATGTGGTGATTCGATTGGAGGAACGATACAGCATCGATGACCTGATTTTCGAGTCTGCTTTTGATGAGAAAGATGGGGTTCTCTAGCTGCAATGCTTTGAATGTGTGCTTTATTTGCAAACGCGACAAGCGTGGAAATGCTGAAAGTGCATGAAAGTGTTGAATGGTTGAGGTGGTGCAGTGGCGAATAATTGATATCAGCGGTCCGCAAGCCCCAAGTGAATGAGGTGCCATAACGGGCTTGGAACTGTTCACAGGATTTCAACGGCGGTAAATGTATGTGAATGTATTGCCATCAAATGTTTGAGACAGAATGCCGATGAATGATTTGAGATTACCCGCATGCCTCTGGTCATCTACAGTCAGCCTGTTAAGACAAGTGCCGCTTTTCGTATTCTTTGCTACCTTCATCGCAGATCAATGAGAGCTTCTATCCTGAGCCGCACTTCCGCTGAAGGATAAAAGAAGCAAAAAGGGGCCGCTTCGGATGTGTATATATATATCATATTATAATATATATATATATATATATCATATTGTAATATATACTGTATATATATATATGTTATATTATATTATAATATATATATATATATATATTATATTAATATATATATATATATATATATTATTAGATTATATATATACATATTATATTATATTATATTATATTATATATATATATATATTATATTATTATATATTATATAGTATATATTATATATATTATATTATATAGTATATATTATATATATTATATATATATAATATTTTATATTATATATTATATATTATATAATATATGGTTCAGAAAGGTATATATCGGATTCATTCTGACTCCTCAGTCTTGAGTCTTGAGTCCTGTTGCAAGAAAACCTGCGTGACGATCACCGATGAACAAGTTCCCCCTTTCACGTTGGGATTGTCTCTGGTTTTGTGCTACTGTAGTCACACTGTAGTCTGCGGAATTTGTAGGTTCTGATTGGGATATGAGCTTGTGACATGCGCAGTCTTGATGTGGGCTGCAGCAAACAGAATTGAGAGGGAGTAAGAAGAGGTCTTTGCAAGCCGCGTACAAGACGCTTCAGTTTGGATGCGGTTCCCAAAGACCACACATGGTGCAGAATCCGTAGTTCACCCGCCAGTGGATGTAAGCTTGTCACACGTGCGGTCTTGATATGGGCTGCAGTTTGACCTTGTTGGCTCCAAACACGTGTAGAACCATTAGAAGCCAGGCTTTATTCATGGGGACGGAATTGAGAGAAAGTAAGAAGAGGTCTTTGCAAGCCGCGTACAAGACGCTTCAATTTGGATGCGGTTCC
>Ga0126342_10011341_pt1 | contig 15922 bp, 18 predicted proteins | sample Cyp1metagenome_FD_92528 | JGI IMG/M metagenome (GOLD analysis project Ga0126342, IMG submission 92528) | Coral microbial communities from Lord Howe Island, Old Settlement Bay, Australia - Cyphastrea 1 metagenome | ecosystem: Host-associated > Invertebrates > Cnidaria > Coral ... | reverse complement strand
TCATCGTCATCGTCATCGTCATCGTCATCATCATCATCATCATCATCGTCATCGTCATCGTCATCGTCATCGTCATCATCATCATCATCGTCATCGTCATCGTCATCGTCATCGTCATCGTCATCGTCATCGTCATCGTCATCGTCATCCTCATCCTCATCCTCGTCATCGTCATCGTCATCGTCATCGTCATCATCATCGTCATCGTCATCGTCATCGTCATCATCATCATCATCATCGTCATCGTCATCGTCATCGTCATCGTCATCATCATCATCATCGTCATCGTCATCATCATCATCGTCATCGTCATCGTCATCGTCATCGTCATCGTCATCGTCATCGTCATCGTCATCATCATCATCATCGTCATCGTCGTCATCGTCATCGTCATCGTCATCGTCATCATCATCATCATCATCGTCATCGTCATCATCATCATCGTCATCGTCATCGTCATCGTCATCGTCATCGTCATCGTCATCGTCATCATCATCATCATCATCGTCATCGTCATCGTCATCATCATCATCATCGTCATCGTCATCGTCATCGTCATCATCATCATCATCGTCATCGTCATCGTCATCGTCATCGTCATCGTCATCATCATCATCATCATCATCATGGACATTAATAGAAAGTTCGGCAAACAATCCCTGAATGTCCCTGCCTTTCTCAGTTCCGAAGCTGAAAATCCACTTTTTCGCAGTTCCAGTGCAGTCACATCAGCCGTCAAAATCTGTCGGACTGGGATTCCTGCAGCCTTCATATGAGCGATGCCATAACCTGATCGCTGGAGCTCTTTTGCACTGAAGTCTTCCTCCAGCCAAAGCGTGCGACAGTCAGAGTTTTCAGGTGAAATTTGCCGCACAGGCTTAGAGCATTTCAACCGAAGCATCATCACGCAAAACTCTTCAAAATCAATCTCTCCAGAGCCGTCGCAGTCAAAGTCCCGAAGCAGGCCTCGAAGCTGCTTGGTCTTCATTGCGAAGCCAAGTCTTCGGAACAGATGATCCAGTTCGTTCACAGCCATGTAGCCTGAACCTAGGGTAGCATCATCAAATAAAGTTTTCAATTCCTCAACTTCTTCTTTGTCCAGGAATTCGCGGTAGTTGATCCTTTTCCGGGCCTTGTTGACAATTGCCCAAGCGGCTGCAAAAGCTTCGAATTCTAATTCTCCTCCCTGCTCCACCTCTGAAATAATTTCATCAATCTCATCCTCTGACACCTTGCCTTGTACGCCTTGTATGCCTTGTGCCTCCAACAGGCTCTTCATGTCCAGAATAGAGATTCGACCACGACATTCAGTGTCCATACGGTCAAACATGTCTTCAAGCTGTTGAATCGACTTAGGGTCTAAGTAATCGGTGTAGCTAATGAGATCTGTCCTCGGCCTCAAACGAGCCATCTTGATCTCCAAAATGCATAGCTCTTCAAACTCAATTTCTCCACTTCCATCTGCATCAACTTCCCGCATGACTTCACGGATCTGTGACCGTGTCAAATTCTTGCCAAGTTTCTTGAACATGCCATACAACTCATCAGCGCCAATGCGCCCATCGCCAGAGCTGTCAAAGCTCTCGAAGGTCTCTTTGAGATCTGCGATCTTCTCTGGGGTGAAGTATTCCCGATATTCGATGTCTGCTACCGGCATGGCAGCAAAATGAGGCAAAATCTTCGCGCAGCTCACCAGGGCTACATTGAGCCGTGCAGCTTGTTGGCAAAAACTCACCTCTCTTGCATCAAGCAGCTGGCAGCTGCCATTGACTCCTCTCACTTAAGTTTCCATAATCAGAATATGATCAAAGGAGAGCTCGGCTGATCCAAAGCGTTGAAAATCTTCAAACGTGTATTCACAGAAAAAAAACAACAACCCTTTCTATGTTGATTCTTCCTAAGCGTCCCGGCAAGTTGTTGTACATTTTCTCTCTCCTTGATGGCTCAAGCTCAAAGCTTTGAAAACGCACATTGGTAAAGCCAATGAAGCCGAACGGAAGAAGAACTTCTAAAGGTCCAAATTCAATGACGATGTAATTTTCTTTCAGGCCGGGTTGGCCAAATTTGATCCCAAATGGTCAAAATTGGTCAAATCTGGTGGGCACCAAACTTCTTGGGACGCAGTGCTGCGCTCCTGTCTGCGCTGCAAGGCTGCAGCCATCTGTTGCTCCCTCTTCTGGGCCCTACCACACTGGCACTTGCCAACTTGAAACTTGGAAAAACCCGGCGCTTCAGCAAAATGTCACAGCCTGTTGAATTTTCTGACAAAAAATATCATGAGTCATGGTGCAAGCTATTTCTTCCAATCTAAGCAGTTCCAGACAAATCTGCAAGTCCTAAGTCCCAAAACACGTCTTTTGTTTCTACCTGTAGCTGTTGGCACGTCATTCTTACCTTAAACATCCTTAAACATCCATGCCTGCGACCCCGAATGTCATCCGTTGCTTCTTCCTCTCCGTCTGAATCTTCCTCGTGTCAGCACGAATCCATCAAAAGTTCAAAAGCATTCAAAAACGGCCAGAACAGCATCATCACAAGGCCTCAACAGGTGGAGGATCAGCGCGTGCAGGATAGCCTGCTCAAAAGCCCGCAATTTGAAGACTCAGTCGAGAATCATGTATTGTCAAGATATGTCAAGATACGTCCAAAACCCAAGCCTTGTCCGGCATTGCTTTTCCGGGCGGCAAAACGAGCGAGAAAATCATCCTCGACGAACCCCACCAACTCCACGGCAGAAATCGCATGAAATAGCACTGAAAAGATTTCAAAAGTACGTCAGTCCAAGTCAGTCCTCATCGCTTTGACTTTCACTTTTTGATTCATCGTCCTCAACGGCGTATGGGATCGAAATTGCACAAAGAATCACAAAGGCATATGCAAACGAGATGACATACAGAAATCTAAAAGTCACCACCACGCCCAATGTGATGTCTATGTGCATGTGCTCACACACTTTTACAGTCACTTTTACATACCTTTCCAGTCTTTACATTCTTTGGATTTCTTTGGTGGGCAACTGACCCGGTGCACGAAACAGTTTAGAGCGAAATACGCGAACAGAATCGAACAGATTACGGATCAGGGAAGCTGCATGCGTTGCTGCTTGGTATGATCACGATGAGGGTCTGTGGCAGTTCCACATTGAATGACCACTAGTTGTTCAAGCATATTTTGTCATCAAAATTACCATAATCAGAAAAAGCGAGGAGAGTCTTAGTCATAGCCCCTTCTCGCACAACAGTAAAACATGCGTCCACCGCTGTAGCGTTGATATCATCTCTGTCTACTGGCCCACTTAGACACAAACACAAACATGAACAAACCATAACAGCCATAACATGTAAGATATATAACATCAACATCACGTAACATAACCAATACATACCAATACAAAGGACCAAAGAAAAGGCAAGGTAGGCAGATGGAAGCCACCGAAGCTCCTGCACTTGCCCATCTTTTTGCACTTCGATCTCTTCAATCTCTGGCTCTGGCGCTTTGGCTGCAGATTTTTCATGCTTTGGATGAAGTGTCTCTGGTTTCACAGGTCCTGGGCTGTGACTTATGCACTCAAAAATGAGTAGTTTCTCTGAAATACTCTGCAATCTCTGCAAAACTACGCTGCACTTGAAGCGATTGCATGCGATTGCATGCGATTGCATGATGCCTTCTTCTTCATCTTCTTCGTCACTTTCTTCCACTTTTTCCTTTTTGGCTTCTGCCTTCCATCACCCCAAAAAAATGAATGTTAAAAAAAATGGTTGAAAGAAGTTGTTTAAATTCATATTATAGCAGTATAACAACTTAAAAATAAATCAAAAAAAAACATAGCAGTGTAAAAAGTGATTTTTAACATTGTTGATTGCTTCATTTTTCAACAATATCAAAACTATAATGGAAATCACAGCAGTCAAAGCATAATTGCCCCATGCATTTTTAAGCATCATAGCAGTCAAAGCACAATTACCTCATTAATTTTTTCAAGATTACTGCTCATCCATTTTTCAAAAACATAACAGTCAAAGGACAAAGGACATTACCTAATTCATTTTTATAATACAATCCTAACCACTGACAATTTCCAGATGTCCTTTATGTTTATTTGTTTTTACGTGTCTTGAATAACATTGTGCCGTGGTGGCAGTAAAACTTCTTATTGGTATAACAATCTACATTTGTTTTTTGCTAATACATAGTTATAGTTATTATCTTCATCATAGTCTTTTAATAAGTCAATTTCATATTTAGAATTTCTGTTTTTGAGTGCCTCTATGTAAGATAATCTTATTATCATTCAAACAGTCATCAGGTTCAAAAACATTGATTGAAACTGATTTATTGTTCTCTTCAAATCTGTCTATGTCCCTATTGCCAGTTGGAACATTTACACAATCCCATTTCAAAATGTCATCATTCAGTTTATTGTAGTGGAACATTTCCTCTGGATGATGTTTGCTTATTTTGTCATAGACTACAGATTGAATACAATACTTTTTGGTCTTTGTTTTTGATGTTGATACATGCTTTCTTTAATTAATCCATTCTGGTAATTCTATATATCTCCCTGCTCTTGTTGGGTCATATATTTATCATAATGAATGGTTATTGATAAAATCTGTTTGAAGCGTAAATTAGATGCTGATGCTTCTAAATTTTGTATTTGTAATAAGATTTGTTTAAAACTGTCTTCTAATGCTTGTGTCAGTTCATCCTCAGTACTGATATTGAAGCGGGTTGAAGGTAAAGCATATACAAGTTCCTGACTGCCAATTTCATTTCCTCCATCATCATATTCAGGCTTTTCAAAGAGTGCGTCTGTTCTTATGTTTAGTTTCATGCTTCTATTCTTTCTTAAAAACTCTCATAGTCTTCGTTTTTGGTGCGCAATCATTTCCAGTGCTCTTTCTCCTTCAAAGTGTCTATTTTCCAAAACGATTGAATTAGCATATCTCCTAAATGCTGATTGAATATCTCTGACCCGGGTGCCGACCCTAAATTTGTTTCTGATTGCGTGTTTGGTTAGCAATTGTCTCACTCTTCCTTGACTGAACGCATCTTTTGCATTGCTTAACGCATGGCTTCTGTATTCATTGGCTTTCTTTACTGTTAATAAGTTCTTTGTTAAAACATTGGATATGGGTTTGTTTTTGTTGTATCTGAATTTCTTATCATCTATTTTTATTGACTTTAGTTCTCTTCTTCCTAGTTTTGGTATTTCTGCTAAATCATTACTCAATAAATAGTCGATGATTTTTTTTCGTCATATGATAGTATATATCTTCTTTAGTTAATTTATCTTCAAGTAGTTTCTAAAAGAATGATCTATTTTATTCTGTGAATATCTTTATACTGAAAGAAATGATATCTAAGTATATTAGTATGGATTGTGTGAAGCATTTGCCGTGTTGAGTAAAAGTGCGTCTTCTAAATTAGGAGAACCTGAGTACGTGAAAATTTGCATAGTGAAGCATTGAAGAGAAAACAGAATGAATATAGAAATTGTAAAACAGAAATGAAACGAGAACATAGAAAGATTAAGTCATACAGCTTTACAAGAGTAAAATCCTACATTATGAGAGAAGGGTTGGCATTTAATATTAATAATAGAGAAAACATAGAAAAGAAACAAGAAGAGGAATTATTATGTGAAATGTACTGTCAAGTAGAAGACAATTTCAACTTGCAAGCAAATTTAGAATATGAAGTAGAAATAATGGCAAGAGAACACAATAAGGAATATGAAAGTGATGAATAATTACGAACACACCACTTTATATGGAGGGTTTGATAATGTTAGAGAAGATAATTCCAAATACGCCCTAAATGAAACGCATTAAGGAAGTAAGAGAACGATTAGAAGATGATGATAGAGAGCGGTTTGATTTATTTGGAATACAAACAATTAAGTTGCGATTGAGTATTTATGAATATTACTATTAACATCATTCTAATGAAACATTTTATTAGAACTATGGTAAGGTTCATAGAATAATCTTTGTTGTTGTCTATTGTTTTGTTTTGTATGTGGTTTCTTACAGGTCGGGGGTGCTTTTGTTTTTGTCTTTGTTGTAGTCTGTGTTGTTTTTGTATGGTTGATATAGTAGTTAAGGGAAAAGACATGTGAGAAGATAATTGTATTTATATGTAATGGATAAATTTTGTAGATACTGCTCTATGTTTTGCCCTTTGATTATTTTGAAGATGGGTTAAAGACTTGTAAGAAATGCTTGGAATACAAAAGAGGGAACTACAACAAACATAAAGATAAAGTAAATGAAGCACAAAGGAGTAAATATAAAGAAGATGAAGAATATAGAAAGAAGAAACAGGAACAAATACAAAACTATCGTGACAAAGTTGCCTTCTGTAATGTGTGTAATTCTTCAATGAGGGCCCAATGTTATTCAAGACACGTAAAAACAAACAAGCATCAAGGAAATCTGGAAATTGTCAGTGGTTAGGATTGCAAATAAAATTATATATGAGGTAATTTTCAAAAATGAATGAGGTAATTGTGCTTTGACTGCTGTGATTTCCATTATAGCTTTGATGTTGAAAAAATGAAGCAATCAACAATGTTAAAAATCACCTTTTACACTGCTCTGTTTTTTTTTGTGATCTGGTGCCTCCATCTCCTTGTCCAACTCCTTTCTTAGCTTCGCAACAACCTGAGCACTATGGACTATGGATCTGCTATGATTCTCCGGCATGATTAAAATGATCGATAGTTAATTAATGTTAATTATTTAAAGGACACACAGTCCCCACCTGCAAGTGCTTTTTGCTCTTCGCATGCTGGTCGAAAGCCTGGAATATTTGGCGAAGAAGTGATACTCCATATGAAATGCAAGGGAAGGAATTGAAGACATTGCACCATCTTTCACCAGTTCTGGAGAAGAAAGCTGGAATGAGCTGCAACGGGCACAAGAACATGTGGCCTTCTCGGATTTGAAGCTCTTGCGACATGGCTCGCAGTAGTACTCAACCTACTTCAAGAAACATCTTGCATCGACATCAACACACTAAGGGATTGCTTTCATTGATGTCTTTGCATTCAAGAATTGCTTTCCTGAGAGCGAGGTCACGTGCCTGCTCCTCGTCCTGGTAAAAATATGTAAAAATGCTGGGCTGGGTCAAGCTTCTCTACTCACTCTACTCAAGAACCATCAAAAGAGAACTGCAGATAAATCTCAGAAAAATTGTATGTTTCTTTCTTGGCACATGGAAACACATTGTCATTCGATTGGCAAGTCCTCGCTTTCCTCCTCCTCCTCCTGCAACACTCAAAGCATAAGCGAAAACCCCTTGTCATTCAGTTCCTAACTATGTGCAGCATGTGATGACTCAGCTCTCCTCACTTACAATCTCCCCTCGTGCTCGCTGCTCCTCAAAAAATCACATCGCACCACGTTTCATCTTTGTTTTCAGTTCATCTATTTAATATATTTGTGGATGCCAGTACAATGCCAGTACAATCAGAGGTCTGAAGGGCAACGGACCTCCTTTCTGGCCTTTGTTTCAGCCCAGCGCTCCTGTCGGTGCTTGAGATTAGGTATGATTAGGTGACTGCAACTGAGTGATGCAAAAGTCTCTGGACCATAAGCACTGAAGACTTGGTTTCACAGAGAAGTCACTCGACACTGGATCTTTCAACTCTTCACCAGTGGTGTTCTTCCGTTGCTCATTCAGTACAATTATTTCCACAGTTCTACAGTACAAGTATGTCCTTAGACCAACTTCCTCTCACCTTTTGATATGCCTTCTCAACTTATTGTTTGATCATTTTCCATGGACTTGTCCATTTACTTGACCTCAATTTACCATCATTTTGCTATGTTTTGAACTAATGACCTGGAGAACATAATTTTCATTGACTGTGGGACAAGAAACAGTGGAAGTCACCATGCAGAGTTTCCATGGAGTACTAGGGTACTACTCCTCGCTGGCTCGTGTGTCTGGGCGGAACTCAAACAGGAACAATGATGTAAAAAGTGTTGTAAAACAATAAAGATTGATGTGCCAACAACATTTCAAGTGTAAGTGTTCACTGGATTGAACTTGCACGACTTCTCCAAGTGTTGCCAGACTCTCATGCATTGGACATCATCAGCAAATGCAGTGTTTCAACGCTAAGGCATCCCGTTTTGTCATTGGTCCTCACTACTTGTTACAAGTAAAACAATAGAGAATGCAACAACCCAACACAACAACCCAACATACATACTGTATTCTAAACATGTCTAGTCCGTATGCTTGATGCTTCACATTTCTCCATAAACTATCAGGTGTCCTATCATCACAGGGAATCAGTGCCTAGATTCGGCTTGTACGACAGAAAAGCAATCTAACCTAATCTAACATATATTATATTATATTAAACAATGTACTATATTGATAATGTAATGTACTAAAATGTATATATACTATAATACAATATAATACAATATAAATTCATACAATATGATATTATATTAAACTATATTATATATTATATTATGTTATATTATATATTATATTATGTTATATTATATATTATATTATATATTATATTATATATTATATTATATATTATATTATATATTATATTATATTATATATTATATTATATATTATATTATATATTATATTATACAATATATATTAATATGATATAATATAATGTAATATATATATATATAATATACATTAATATACAGTAGATGGTGTGTACTGGCCAATAGATGAGCTGGTACATTCAAAACCTTCTTGTCGTACTTGATTGCCCTGATTTCCTACAGTCGCTATCCAGGGCTGCCTCCTCTGCTTGTCTGGCAGCAGCTTTTCGCTCTTCTCGCTCCTTTACCTGATGAGGATCCAGTGGAATGCAACGCCACAGGAGATCTGAGATGGGATTGATGGGATGAGAACTATGAATGACCAAGGCATCGGATGTTTCTCCTATACATTTCAATGATAACAAAACTCTGGCAACTGAGGCGAGTCTACTCTCTCATAGCCATGTAGTGTTGTGTTTCACTAGCATGGCTGAGCAAATTGTCTGCAGCTTTCATTGAACTTCTATGAAGGCAGAACAAAAAGTTCTTCAGCACCCAGCAAAACCGCTCTGATAATCGTTGCAGATCTTGCCCTCAGTCCTGATCAGCCTTCTGCTTGTCTTTTTGTGCACGGTCTCTTTGATTCTTTTCGATGTTCTCCTTCAAATGTAGAATTACTTCCACAGTCTCAAGATCTCAAGTAACATCTCGGAAATCCTACTGGACTTATTGTACTTCCTGCCCACCTGCTTGCCCGCATTAGATACTTCTAGAGAAGGGCAAAAGGGTCCAAGTACATCCAAATACAGTAGTATGTCAAATGTGATGATAATGTGATGTAATGTATGTGCAAATGATACTCTTGCTCTCTCACATGCTGTCTCTGCACATCTATTTGTGCTCCTTCATCTGCTGCTTCTGGTGTGCAAGCACTCTAGGGTCTCGTTTCTGAACAAACCTGAAAGTAACAACTGTCTTTTCATTCACAATATCTATGGTCGGCTCAGTGGAAATCTGGGGGAGACATCGCATAATTTAGAATCATCTTGCTGCTCAGTTATGCTATCTGCCGGACATCAGAACGTTCAGAAAGTAGGGATGGGACTTCACGAGTTGCCGGACTTCTGCATTGAATTCCTTTTTCGCTGCCTTTCACACAGGCGTGGCAAAATATTCAGAGCAGTCTGCAGACAAAAAAAAAGCAAAACGTGCGCCTGTCTTGCCTTCTTGTTTTCCTCATCAAAGCATCAACCACGTTAAACATGGCACACCCGGATATCTCCGTGCGTCACCCTGGTATCGCGGAAATTATCGTTTGGAGTTCTGTCTCATAAGAAATTTGCCTGCTCCATTGCTCTCCGAACTTGGCGGTTCTGGGCCTCTTTCGGGTTCCACCTTGTCACAGATAAAACAGCTCAATAATTCAAATCAGTGAGCTTTATAATACGTATACCATGTTATCCGATATTGTACAATTGTATTCAAAACGTTCGCTCTCTGGGCCATCTTCTTATGCTGTAAGTCTGGACAGGTTTGGACACTCTCCGCATACCAAAGACATCCAAAGACCCACGCTGGTCTGCGTGGCCAAAAGCCTTGCAAAATCTTGAGGAAGACAAGGACTGCAATAAATTGGCAAAGAATCATATCAAAAGGCTTTGAATGTCCATGCCTTTCTTGAGCAGAACTCGAGCCAGTTCCTGGCAAAGATCGAAACAATAAACGCCTTGAATATATTTGAATATCCTATTACTATCACAGAAGTACCGGAGCACCTGTAGAATGCAGCGACGTCCGCCCACTCTGCATCTGATCGTCCAAAAGGAGGCATCGCAACATGCTCTTCATCAGCATCCTGGCAAATTGCAAAATAAGTCCAGTCTTTGAAAAAAATCGAACACTAGTCCATGCTATGTCCATGCTCGGCGATCTTGTGCGAGTTGCAACTGCCACTAAGTTTGCTTTTCTCCTGTACCTTCATACATTACTTCTGAACTCTGAACGCATTCACAATGTTCAAATGCAACGTACAATAGTCAAAGGGGAACTTCCAACTCTATTGGCCCCATCTTAAAGTGCACTTGTGAACGCTGTGCGAGTAAATTCAAAAAGGCTGCAATACCACAGTTGGCAGGTGGACTGGCCTCCCACTGTTCCTCCTCTGCATCAATTGCCTCTCACAATGTGCTACATCCGGAACTTTCATCTGGGACAGCCAATTTTCAGTTATCTGCCTCGAACAACTCGCGATATACTGCGAAAAAACCTTGAGAGTCATCACCAAATCCTTCAAAGCAGGAGACACCTTGGTCAAAGCAACCCTTCTGAGCGCTGAACTCAAAATATATACTTTGACGCAAATTTTGGATTGCACATTGGCCAGCATCATGTCATTTCCTGTAGTCACTGTGTACGCAGTGTAATTAGAATTGTTAGTGCCTGTTGCTACCCTTGCTTCTTCAAAAACCCAGTGTCACAGTGTCAATGTCGCACGCAACTGCTGACCCAATGCTCTCGGACAGGCACTGAAATACTTGTAGAGATTGATTTTCGTCTTGAAAGGGTCCTTCTCGGAAAGCAAACAAAACAAACAAAGCGGACAAAGCACAGAGGGCAAGGACTCGAACGAGCAACGACGAGCAACGACAAGTTGCGCAAGGACTTCGCGAAGATCGTGAAGCAGGTGCCTCGCCGGGCCCATCATCGCCCCTCAGGATCTGTTCTCGGTGAGCGTCATACCAGGCTCTCTCCTGCCCGAGCTTCAGAACTCTAACTCTACTCTGGCCACCTCTGCCCTCATTGATCTGTTTAATTTGTGCAAAACACTGCAAAATGCAAATACAATGCAATACATTTACGATCTTCTAATATCTTCCATGATGTTTAGCGACGTTTTGCGTGTCACTCCTGCGCATCCGACAGAACCTAAGCTGATCAACGAGATTCAACGAGCATCCTGAAATGACATCCGAGATCAAAGAACCCAACTGTGGACAGCTACGCTTTGAGGGCAGGAAACTATAGTATCTGAGTGGCTCACGGAATAGGCTTCTTGAATCTGCTGAAATCTCTTAGTTGCTTCCTCCGGACCTGAAAGAATCACAGCAAATTGATGCAAATTGCCTGATGGAGATTGATTCAAAAATGGACTCAGATCACAAGCCCATTAACCGAGAACATAAACTCAGAGCATCTGGCACATTCCATTCTGATGGGCTTTGTCCGGGTGCATGCGCAGAGCAAGCCTGAGTTCAACGAAGGACAACCCATGCGTAGTAGAAGCAGCACTTTCCATAGGCAAAGTGTGAAACGGAAATGCAGGGACCATCTGGAAACTCAATTGATGTGGAGGTAGGCCCAGATAAAATTGTTCAAAGTTGGAGGTTCCTGAGACAAATGGACAAAATATCCAGACCATTGGACCATATCCAGACCCTTGGTCCGGGAGTATTCATGACTCGTTTAACTGACTCTTTCAAACTTTCAAGCCGAGCAACTTTCTGTATGTAGCTTTGATCTCTCCAGCATCACACTTTCTGTCCACACCTTGGAATGTCAAAAACATAAAACTCTGTCACAAGTTGCGAGAATTTTTGGCAGTCTTCTGAACTGCTTATCTCTGGCTCTTCTGAGTTCATTGCCCAGCAACTCATAGTAGCAAATCCTGACAGGAGCAATTCACAAGAAATTTGGATGCGTGGGCGCCACAAACTTCAAGTTTCACCCGGGACTCTTTTTATCTCTTTTTTACTTGACTCATACCCTGAAACTTTTCCACCAGATGGAGGCCCTAGGAACTTAGCAGTGGATAAGAAGCAACTTAGAGTCTACAAACTGGTAATGTCCATGCCAGTGATTTTGCCATGCATAAGACTGCGGTGTAACAATTGCTGCACATGCACAGGACTCTGGGACCGCATCGCAGGTTCATTCTTTGAGTCCCTGGCTTCTTTTTATCCGCTGAATCAGTCATGGCTGAATTCGTCATCGGATGTAGTGATGATCAGCCAGGAATGTGTCACTTGCAAATCACTGTACACTGTACACTTATACCAATACATAGAAATCCACCTTACTTGTATATTTATTGCAAAAGACGTCAGTGGAAGTCGTTTTGCAAATGTATATCATATATTTCATTGGCCATGGAAAACACTGTGACAATGGAAACTGTATGAAAAATGCTGCTACTGTTTATGGCTGTGTCTATGCACCTGATTCTGCAGCCCAAGATTATCAAGATTGCCACAGACAGTGTATATATTATATATATACAGTATCAGATAGTATGAGTGCAAGAATTCCTGCTACACTCTTCCAAAAAGATGGTAATACATGTTGAATGGCAGAGACATTGAATAAAATGCCATGACAGCGAAGTCAATTGTGGATCTGCACTGCATTCTATTTTGTCCTGCTGCATAACATATCTAGCACTTGCCAGCGCAACAGAAGTCGCAATCGAGAAAGCACATTGATGCAACTTTCACATCCAGCCACAGCAAAGAACTGCTGAGTGCGGGAACTGGATCGGAGATATCTATATAAATTTCAAATTTATTCCAGGTTCACAAACAAGCTTGTGAAGAGGCTTCAGGATACCATTCTAAGAGCATACTGCGTGCCTTGTACTACAAAATTAGCAGGTCCAGATTTGTAGCATGCACTGACTGGTCACGACATATCATATCATATGTCTACAAATCATGACGAAGTGTTGGAATTTGAAACGTGTCGAGGCACCTTCAAAAGCGGTGCTCGCGCCAAATGTCCACAAGCCCTAAGCTTCTGTACGGCAGCGAACAGCTGAGGCTCGAGTCTGTAGTGTCGAGAATGCTCACATCTTTACATCTTTGTCCAGTTCCAATACCAAATATATCCGAGGTTGTTGGATTGCTCAAGTGGATCCTCTCTGCGCCTGTACTTTTGCCTCCTTTGTGCACTAGTCTGGACCATACTTACATATACGAGGACGGCGGGCATTTGTGAATTTGCTTCGAGTTTCACATGAGGTCTTGAAAACAAAACAGCATCATTCAGCTTCAGGTGGCTGCAATAGCCTTGCAATCTGGGCCTCACGTTCTTCGGCATCAACCCCCGAAAAGCAATGAGAAACAGAGGGGCAGCAATGCCATGGCAGTGAGGAACACAGTAACTGTCAGTATGTATGATTTTGATTGATCTTGTCTGAACTGATTTCTTTGGTTTCCTCCTCCTCACTTCTTCTGCACATTCCACAGTAGATCCACTCATCCGTGGCAACTCTGGACCCAGGTTCCCAGATGTTCACAGATGTTCCCAAATGTTCCCAGGTTCCCCACGTTGGGTCTGAATGAAAGCTGCGGTCTCGGCTGGCTGGGCACCTCAATTTTCTCAACTGAGGTTGCAAGCATCTGCACACAAAGCCATGGCTGGGTTTTTGCAAAAACAAAGAAACATGAAAAATCAAAGTACAGCAAATCCATATCGGATCTGACACCGTTTCGGGAGTTCGTTTTACAAAGCCCTACGTCGCCAGAAGGAACATGAAGTAGCAAGAAAGGTCTGCAGTCGTTTTTTTCTGTGCAACATTTTGTGCCCTAGGCACTGCGGCTTTGGCATCAAGCTTTGTATCCAATTCGAGAGAGCTGGCACGGTCGGATTTCTCTTCACACCTGACATTCGCATCACATTAGTGCATTAATGGTATGTCAAGTTCATTTCATGTCTATGGCAAGTGCTGGATCTTCCCGTCATTGCATAGTCACTTGATACACACACAAAAAAAATCAAGGCCTAATAATAACAATTCACATGTAAGGCAAATCCAGGTGAATAAAAACATATAAACATATATAAACTGGTTTGGGATGGTTTGGGCATTGGGATCTTTCGAGATTAAAAAGCAATTGGCACCGGGCTAGCAGTACTGTCGAAGCGCCTGATAATCATCCCACATCCGAGGAAGAAGCCAAAACTGATAGCACCGCCAACCACAGAGACAGGCAATACCTAAGGAGACGGACAAAGCACTCTATGGTAGTCACAAAATGTCACAAATACTCAAGGTAGCGGTGGCAAAGCTGGGCAATGCTGTGCAGAGCTTGGTTCTGTGCAAAGCTTTCTCTGATCTGTACAAGGCGCCAAGAGATTTCTCTGCGTGACTGCCACCCATGCTCCAGTCAACAGGCCGAAGCAACCGCCAACTGTCGCACCTGGAACATGAACATCATGGACTGATAGGGACTAATAATAATTAACAACATGGAATGTCGTCCAACATCCATATTATTATGATTTATTATGTATATGCATATAATATACATCTCAGCCCTGATGGACCCAATGTGCCGCACATAAGTTTGGGACTGGTCATTCTGTGGCTAGGCCGCTGGCCCATCTTCGCTCCGAGTTGGATGTTGTTCACACACTGCAATACTCGAGGATTCTGAATCCATTGCCCTTGAGAGCTACCTCATCAAGGTTGTTTCGCGAGCGTTTGCAAGAACTGATCATTTTCAAGAACATCAAGAACTGAGCCTTGCATCTGAGAAGTGGTCAAACTCACTGCAAAGAGCACGGAAGAATTCATGAAGACTCCGATAGTGTGAGCATGCGATTTGCGGAATGTGACAGGGTCGATCTTTCGCGTTCTTTTCAACAGAGATTTTAGGGTCAATTCATGGCAATTCACTTCTCCTCGCATAGTGCGCGTCTTGGAGGCCATCAGATTCATGCACATTTGATCCATACCTCGAAAACAGTCAAATCGTCGAATCCAACTTAAGATCCAAAATGACGCAGTCGGAGCAAAAAAATGCAAAAAGTATACCACGTCCACAAAATGAAATTGGCCATCTCACATCCATACTGCCACAGGCACTTAGAGAAGTCAATGTTCTCATACTTGGTCGATGGCATAGCCTGTGGATGCTCACCAGGCGTTTCTTCACTGGACAAAATTGGGCGTGGAAGAATTACAGGCTCAGGAATGGGATGGAATAGGAGTAATAGAATTTCACAAGAAAAGCACAATATAGTACAATCTATCATAATAATTGTAATTTCATTCATAATCTATCTATGTCAAGCCCAAGAGGTATCAAAATGTCATAGTCAGAACATGTCATAACATGTCACAGCACAAGTTGCAACGTTTCGACATCTCCTGCTTCCAAGTGGCTGGGGGCACTGGGGCAGCTGGTGGAGCTGAAAACTTTCTTGTTGCTGGGGCCGGAGCTGCCTCGGGGGGAAGTCTGGAGCACAAAGGAATAAATCCTATTAGTAAAGGTATTACATGGTATTACATGGTATTACATGGTATTACATGGTATTACATGGTATTACATGGTATTACATGGTATTACATGGTATTACATGGTATTACATGGTATTACATGGTATTACATGGT
>Ga0126342_10011340_pt1 | contig 15922 bp, 9 predicted proteins | sample Cyp1metagenome_FD_92528 | JGI IMG/M metagenome (GOLD analysis project Ga0126342, IMG submission 92528) | Coral microbial communities from Lord Howe Island, Old Settlement Bay, Australia - Cyphastrea 1 metagenome | ecosystem: Host-associated > Invertebrates > Cnidaria > Coral ... | reverse complement strand
CATGAGTTGCTGGCGGCCCTTTTTATTGAACAGATATTACTTGTTCGCTATTTACTTAATAAAAAAAGAAATCCTGTTGTTCTGCAACGTAGTACAGATCAGCTTGCGGCTTTACCTTACAGAGTATTCTTCAGCTCACCAACAACCTCCATAATCAAGGGATAGACTTGCTCCTGAGCAGCGCAGTCCTGAATCCAGTCTTTTTTATGCGGTCGTCCGGCTTTTGCACAGCCATCAATGCGGGGCAGGGCCCTAGTCCGTAGGTGCTGTAGGGCCTTGCGATATTTCAGCTTCCCGACTAGTTCGACAGCCCGGTCAATATGCCGCACCAGTTTCGCTTGGTGTCTTTTCTTTTTGAAGTGATCCGTATCAAGTCCATTCACCGTTGCCCCGGTCTGCTCAAGCAGCTCAATAAGGGCGGGCAGAGAGACCACTTCTTCCAAATAGCCGATAGCCTCTGTGACCAGAAGATAAACCTCTTCCTGAGCATCACAGTCCTGAATCCAGTCATTCCTGTGCGCCTGTCCGGATATTGCGCAACCGTCGATTCTCTTGAACACACCTTTGCGTAGGAGTTCTAAAGCACGCAAGTATCTTCCCCTTTCTGTCAAGGCAAGAGCGCGGTTAATCATACGTATAAGCTGTTTTTTTCGTTGCTCCGCCTTTCTCTTGCCCTTGAACACAGCCAAATCAAGCCCGTTCAGTACGTTTTCGGTTTCCAGCAGGGTTTCCGAGACCGCGTTCGGATAGGAACTTGTGGTGACTGCTTCAGCACTATCCGGCTCGCTGTTGATCAGCCCATCATTGACCACAAGACTGATCTTGTAGGTTCCGGGTAGATCGATGACAAGGCAGGTGGTTTCCGCCGTTGGATCGTCAAGTTCGGTGCCACTGCCCGCAGGCCATGCGCTCAAGATCCATGAATAGGTCAACAGGTCGCCGTCGGTATCTGTGCTGTTGCTGCCGTCAAAGCAGATAGTTTCTCCCTGCACAGCAGACTGATCCGCTCCAGCATCAGCTACCGGTGCATGGTTGAAGTGGAACTCAAAAGAACCAGCATCGCAACCATTGCCGTCTGGACGAGACATTCCCCGCTGATCTGTAATCAGGTCAACGCTGCATTCAGCCATATCAATGGCCGGACTGCCTTCAGGCAAGGCATGGGTTTGAGTGGGTCCGCCGTTATCTTCCAGAAGGCTGAGAATGTTTTCCAAGGCAGTGCCGCCATTTCCTGTGGCATCAACATCACTCGCTCCGGGTGTAAAGCCGACAAATGCGTCGGCATTGCTCTCTCCGCTATGACCGAAGAGATTGAAACTGTCGGTGTATATATCACCGTTTTCTTTATAAACTTCATTCCCTTTGTCGGCTGTATTACCGCTGATCAGGGAGTTATTCAGGGTGACAGTGCCTTCATATTCGTTGTAAATCCCCCCACCATTGGCATAAGCCAAGTTAAATTCAGAGGAAGATTCTGCGGTATTTCCGCTGACCGTAGAGCTGTTCAGCGTGACCATGCCTTTAAAATTATGAATACCTCCACTGTGGGCGTAGGCATTGTCGTAGGAGGAGATGGCATTGGTGGAGTTTCCACTGATCGTGGAGTTCGTCAGCGTGACAGTGCCATTCCAGTTGCAAATCCCTCCACCGCCAGCGTAGGCCCCACCTGATATGGAGGCATTGGCACCTGCGGAGTTATCACTGACTGTAGAGTTAGTCAAGGCTACTGAGCCCTTGTTGTAAACTCCCCCGCCGTAAGCGTTAGAACCACTCAAGAAGAGGATGGATTCTTGTTGTTTAACAGAGTTACCTCTGACCGTAGAGTTGATCAGTGTAACAGTGTCTACATTGTAGATCCCCCCACCGCTATCTTTGGTAGAGTTGCTACTTACTGTGGAGTCAGTTAGTGTGAGGATACCCGCGTTATAAATCCCCCCGCCATTATCTATGGCAGAGTTGCCGCTGACCATAGAATGGTTCAGCATGGCTGTACCCTCGTTATACATTCCTCCACCATAGATGCGGGAAAAGACATTAGCATCAGCAGAGTTGCCACTGACTGTAGAGTTAGTCAAGGTTATTGTGCCCTTATTGTAAATCCCCCCACCGTAAGCATAGGTGCCATAGCTATTGGAAGCATCAATAGAGTTGCCGCTGACCGTGGAGCCGATCAGAGTAATGGTGCCCTCGTTATACATTCCCCCACCGTAGGCATAGGGATAAGAGTAGGAGTAGGCGTAGGCGCGGGCATAGGTCGAATTATCACTGACCGTGGAGTTGGTCAGAGTAACAGTGCCTCCATTGTAAATCCCTCCGCCGTAGGCAGGGGTATCAGGGAAGGAGCTAGCATAGGCAGAGTTACCACTGACTGTGGAGTTGGTTAGCGTGGCAGTACCATCGTTGTACATTCCCCCGCCGTAGACGTAGGCTTCGTCAGGAGCATCAGCATGGGCTGAGTTATCGCTGATCGTAGAGTTGGCCAGTGTGATAGTGCCTTTGTTGTAAATTCCCCCACCGTAGAGATAGGCGACATTGTTGGCTTTGGTGGTGGTTACGGAGTTGCCACTGACCGTGGAATTATTCAGTGTGACAGTGCCTTCGTTATAAATTCCTCCGCCGTAGAGATAGACCATGCTGGCTTTAGTGGTAACAGAGTTACCACTGACCGTGGAGTTATTCAGAGTGACAGTGCCCTCGTTGTACATTCCTCCGCCTTTTGTGGCCTTGCCACCCTTGACGATTCCGTTATTAAGAGTCAGGACGCCAGTGCTGGCTATGCGCAACACGCTGCCCACATCATCACTATTATTTCCGCTGATAAAGTGGTCGTTTCCCTCAATGGTGATGGTGCTGCTGATCTGCGGCAGGGCTGCACTCAGGGTAATATCCGTCATTAGAATGATGGTATCTTCATCAGAGCCTGCGGGGCAACTCCCTGTGGCAATGTCCGTATTTGCGGCTGTAATGGCATCAGCCAAGGTACAAGCTCTGACAGAGGGATCATTATCGCCCACTATAATCTCTACTGCCTGTGCTGGGATAGCCAAGGCTATGTAGAGTAGTACAGTTAACAGCATTAAATATGCCTGTTGTAATGTTTTCATATTTTTTTACCTCCTTTATTTTTTTACAGTCTTTACAGCATCTTCTGTAAAAAAATAGCGCTATCAAGGCTATTCAAGTCGAGACATCCTTATATAAACAGTATAATTTTCTTTACTTTTATACAATAGAAATATCTTCAAAAAAGATATCAATATGCTAAAGAACGGGCAGAACAACGGTGGCTTTTTGGGATACTTCTTATGAACTTATTTATGCTGCTACAAACATTGACCTGTTTTATGAAAAAATAATGTTCTTGATTTAGTCAAAGTAGAGGCTGGGCGTTTTTTGGTTTGTTAAAGTTGATGGCCTGGTAAAAAGTCGGAAATCCGTAAATCGATAACGACAACTCAAGGATTTACAATGAGATTTTTGGCAAAATTGGACTTTTTACGAAGCCATCAAAGTTATGGGTGATATGGGGTGGTGCGAAGTTTTAGCGGCTGGCAAGGTATGCTGGCGGCTTTTTTTATTTAACATAACATCGGTTGGTCGCCCTGTCGAGTGTTGTCACAGATAGATACAGGTAATAAATGATTGCAAGCTTGCCCTTCTACGTCAAGAAATGAGCAATTTCATTGAACTGCGATTGACTGTCAATTTAAACAGCACTCCAAAGGGGCACAATCCAAAAGTACATTCCTACTTTTTAGGAATGCACCCTATGTAATGTAATTCGCTCTATATGGTCCATTCATCATGAATAATACCCACAAGATACCATCTATTCTCCTCTTTCTGAAATACCAATCGTAAACTATTCCAATCCATTCCCAAAAAATCTGGATTAGAGCCCGAAAAATAGTACTCAACCACCATACCGCCAGAATAATACTCCTGGCTGTTATCAATACTGCTTCCCCCTCCTATCCTTTCATTAAGACTCTTCTTTTCTGCATTTTTATAGTCCCGATCATATACAAAGTCGTTGTAGTATTCCTCAAACGTCATCTCCAGCGGACGCCCCGACCCGTCCTGATGTCCCCACAGATATTTGGTTGAATTTTCGAAAAGGCCGACTAATTGATCAGGAGTGAAGAAGAGGTCCTTGTCCTGTACATAGGCATAGGGAGAGAAACGTACCCCCTTCACCAAATGGGCCAGTTCAGAAACTGCCTGCATATCTTGATTCCGAAGCGCATCAATCACTTCATCCGCCAATGCAATCACAATTTCCTCAGGCGAAGAATTCTGGTCTGGCGTTGTCGGTCCGGTATTCTTGCTGCACGAAACCAGTACAAGCCCAATAATAAGCCAAGATACAAGAAATCTCTTTTTCATTGCACACTCCATCATAAATGTTTTGTCTGATATAAAATATACCCGCCCGCCAAAAGAGCACGAAAGCCGAGCAGGGGGCGAGGATCTGAATAATCCAGAAGATCTTATGTTATCAGCATGTTTATTGTCGTATGTACAATCTACACACGCTGTATTAAAAAAGTAAAGAGGAAAGACAGCGAGGTGAAGAAAGGGAGGTCATGTTATACAAGGGCCAATCCGGATTTGAAGCATGCCTGCTATACTGCCCCCCAGTATGAACTGCGCTTTTTAGCAGAAAGGAATGCCGATTGCGCTATATAGCTGTGTTTCTCAGGTGGAGAATAGGACAAGAAAAAAGGGCCGCTAGCATTGAGTATGCTAGCGGCCCTTTTTATTTAACGCAATATCGCTTATGCGACGTTAAGCGCTACTTGTTGGCTCGCTCTCTTTCTTTCAGCATCCGCTTCTTTTCACGTTCCTTCTCTCTCAGCATCTGCTTCTTTTCACGCTCCATATCTTTTCGCATTCTCTTGATACTCCTTTTTAAACCTTTGAGAGTCTGCTTTGTATCCCGTACCTTCTGCCTAAGTTCTCTGTACTCCTCTCTGGTGAGATTGCCAGCCTTTCTCTCCTGCTTAACTAAGGAAGACAGCTTGTCGGTGACTTGTTTTAAAGCCTTACCAACAAGGGATTCCGCCTGTTTTGCTCGATTGATTGCCCTGTTGATATTGTCCGCCCATATGACATCCTGGAGCTTGCTGTCCACCTTATTAAGCAATTCCTTAATTCTGTCGGTGATATTCTGAAATCTTTTCGGGTGAGCAAGCGTAGGTATACTGCTGGCGAATTCATTAATGTCTGATACAGCCATGAACGCCTGGTAATTAGTCTCCAGAATAGCTACAGGGACATCCACAGTACCGGCCCCCAGCTGCTCATCGCAGGCATCGCCGGTGCCATCCTTGTCACTGTCTGCCTGGTCCGGGTTATGGGTGCCAACACAGTTGTCTGTCTGGTCGTCGATGTCGTCGCCGTCAGCGTCCGAGTCGCAGGCGTCGCCGATGCCGTCACCGTCCAAATCCTCCTGATCGGGATTAGCGATAAGCGGACAGTTGTCAGAGACATCCAGTACAGTGTCATTATCATCGTCATCATCGCAGACATCACCCTTCCCGTTACCGTCCGTATCTGTCTGGTCAGAGTTAGAAACCGCAGGACAATTATCAGCTCCGTCGGTGTAGCCGTCATTGTCATCATCGTCATCACAAAGGTCACCGATTCCATCACCATCCAAATCTTCCTGATCAGGATTGGCTGTGAACGGGCAATTGTCACCGCAGGAGTTTGTCAGTTCGTCCCACGGTACCACAATGGAAGAGATGCCTGCCCGTGAATATTGTCCAACGAGGGAGATTGTTTCATCTGTTGTATTCACGGTCATGGAATCAACATAACGATCCCCGGTTTTGTACAACTCTCCGGCAACACTGCCGTCAGGAGCATAGGCAATAATACTAGTCGCAACTCGATTATCATTGTAGGTGTAGGCCCAGTAGGTGTATCCGTTCCAACTGATTACCGGACAACTTCCGCCATTGGACAAACAACGCGCTGCCTGCCCAGCCGGAGGCATAGCAGTATAGCTATCAAGCCAAACAATCTCTGGAATATCGGGACATACGTCAGGAACCCCGTCGTTATCGTCGTCTTCATCGCAGGCATCGCCATAATTATCCTCATCAGTATTCAGCTGATCTGGATTGGCAACATCTGGGCAGTTGTCCGCATGATCAAAGTAACCATCACTCTCGCCATCCCTATCTGTCAGAATGGTGAATGTACCTAACAATCTACTATCAGAGTCATAATTACTACCGCCAAATCTAAAACCGTAAATATCCCCCTCTTGAAGATCAAGCGTTACTGTCCCGGATTCATTAAAACCGCCAGAAGGAGCCTTACAGCAATTTACCGGCCCTAAGCTGAAAATTGGCGTAACATCGGTAACTCCGTTGCGGGTTATATAGGCTTCAAGAGAAACTCTGACGCTATGCCAAGCATGATAGCCTTTGTAGAGATAAGGCACCTCCACCGGACCGTCCTCTTGAGCTTCGGAATAAAAATTCCACTTCTTTGTCGACCAAGCACCCGAACCGCTGAGAGAATACTGAAGCTGAGGCAGAGAATCGCTTCCGTCAGCTACAGTAACGGTACCAGAGCCATCACCATTCCAAGTACTGGTATGAGAACCTATATACTTCAGCTGTAAGGCCCCCCCTCCAGCGTTAGGTACAATCCCTGATACCCCAGCCCATCCGCAATACCCACCACCAGTCAAATTTACAATCTGCGATAATACAGCAGTTTTTGCATGCGTAGTACGTGAAGCAGACAAAAGCAGCTCATCGGCATCCGAAACTGTACCAGAAGCATACCAGCCCTGAACCACAAATGTGTCATCAACTTCAAACGGTGTCCCTGTCAGATCAATATTCCCCCGTCCGGACGATGATGATGTTGACAGACAGTCTTCGGCCGATCCGTATGGCATCCATTCAACCTGATTCGGATTATGGCGCAGCGAACCGACAGAGGTCGCAAAGGTCTGGTCGGCTGTATCGACAGTCAGCGTCTCTGGATTGAGACGGACTTTTGTATAATGTGTCACCACCGTGGAGCCGTAAGATGTCCCTCCCGCAGTATATTGGGAAAAATTAAAGTCTCCACCGGTATTTTTCAAAGTAAGATACTCTGACGGTGTCCCGGAGGCCATATCGTAGCAATAAACCGTAAACTTTTCACTATTCGGATAGATAGCGTATTCACCATCAACAGCATTTGGATTAGCTGTAACGATATCCTGGCAATTTTCAGGAGCCTTCATTTCACCTTCGGCGTATGCTGTTCCGACAGTGCTCAGAAGTATCGCACTGAGTACAGATGTCAATTTAACGCGTTTGCCGATAGACTGAAGGGCTGGACGGCGAACATCCAAAGGATCTGCTGGTACAGCAGAGGAGAAAATTCGGGCAAAGCCCGGTTCTGCGGATTGCATAACATACCTCCCGGTATATAAGGTTTTAAAAAAGCAGGCAGCCCGGCGGTCTCCCTTATAGAGATCCGTGGCTTTCCGACACCGCCTCGCGACGGTTGTGGCTTTATCAACTTTCCGTTATACACCGGAAAGCATAGCACCTGCTTACTGGGTAAACATTGCTATTGTTATATATAAGATCAAATTATTACGATTTTGTATTATTATGTAATGTAATGAACATACAAAATATTAAACTACCGGTCAATATAAAAATACAAATAAACATCAACATGTTATTTAACACTGAATATTATTATTCAATACAATCAAATCATTACTCTAAAAAGGCTATAAATCAATTATTTACAAATTCAGGGAAGACTTTTAACTCTTCTAATATTTTTAATATATCCAACACGCAGAGTTAAAGGAGGTCTCCCACATCGTCATATCTTAAAATAAAGAAAGGCTACCGATAGCCTTTTTCTATAACCTACATTCAGCACCCCTCATTCTTTTTTGGTAACTTTGCAAATATTTGATTTATTAAGATGTTTATCTTTATTCTAAGGATCCCCTATAATAAAAAGAGTTGTTGAAATGCAACAATCTTTTCGAGGAGGTGCTGAATGTAAACACACGAACTCATGTGATTGATCGGTCGCAACCATGCAATCAATCCGACCGCAACCATGCAATTGATCCGACCACAACCATGCAATCGATCCGACCGTAACCATGCAATCGATCCGACCGTAACCATGCAATCAATCTGACCGCAACCATGCAATCGATCCAACCGCAACCATGCAATCGATCCGACCGCAACCATGCAATCGATCCGACCACAACCATGCAATCGATCTGACCACAACCATGCAATCGATCCGACCACAACCATGCAATCGATCCGACCGTAACCATGCAATCGATCCAACCACAACCATGTAATCAATAAAGTCACGATCATTTATTTTCTCTGTGCCAGAGATATTTTTACCCTATCTATCTATTTATACATTATTTTTGCTTGTATTTTCTATTTGAAAGCCCTATCCTAAGTAATAGGAAATACCAGTAAGCTACCGATAAGCGGTAGAATTGTATACCTTCAACATAAGGAGCACATCATGCCGATCCAATACAAAGTCATCCCAAACTATCTCACAAATCCTCCCTCTAACACTGCACGACCAGTTGCTCAGAAGACCTTAGACTATGATGGCCTGGCAGAGCAGGTTAACCTATATAACTCAACCCTGTCAGTGAATACAGTCAAGGACGTATTAGAGACCTGCCGAAAGGTAGCAATCAATGAGCTTGCAGACGGCAACAGCATTAATCTTCCTGGGTTTATGTCTTTTATCACAACCCTTCCTGTTCGCCTGGACCAGCCCACTGACAGCTTACCACCCAATTCTGTTGACGTGAAAATAAGGCCTTCTATTCTTCTTAAACAGGCTGTTATACAGCTGGCAGAGTATGAACGCCTGCCTTATTCGAAAAAATCTCCTAATATCAGCGTAGGTTATGATGCAAACACCAACATTGGCAACTGGATTCGCCCGGATTATGGCTTTCGTTTGGATGGTGCCAATATCGGCTTTGATCCAGAAGACCCGGATCAGGGTGTTTTCCTTACCGATGCGTATGGCAGCACTATTGAGCAGACCAGAATCAGCCTTAACGATCCCTCAAAAATCATTATTACGCCTCTTTTCGGTGGAGAACCGGCAGAACCTCCGAATGTGGAGAAAACCATTGCAGTGCGGTCACGCTATACAAAAAATGGAGAGCTGCGAATCGGTGAGTATTCCAAGCCCCTGCGCTCTACTAATGTTGTCAGCTCAGAGCAGCGCAAGTTGTTTGTTATCGGGGATAATGTTGATGGTCCACTGGTGGTGAGCAATTATTCCGGGGAGCAGGTGATGTGCCGGTTTGAGGCGACCTATCGGACTGATGATCAGATTTCCCTTGCAGTTGGCCCACTTAAAGGGCCACTGGGGCCAGAGGTGATTATTCCCCCAGCAGGGAGTGATATGATACTCACTGGTCTGGAGGAAGATGTGACAGTGAACTTTATTGACGCTGGCTCCTATGATCTGTTCATGGCAAGCCTGCTTTCCTATGGTCGGTACATGCTGGAAGTCTGCGATCTGTCAAATATTGGCGAATAGTTGACCAAAAACCATTACATCACCCAGCCCGCAACTTCTTCTCCACCTCCACAATCACAAAACCAATAGCCCCAGCCAGTATGATCCGAGCCCAGGAGCCAAGTCCAATAGCCGTGCTATGAAAGAGTTGATTCATAATCGGAACATAGGTATAGACCACCTGGATAAGCAACATAACCGCCACCCCGGCAAAGACCCAGAGATTAGTGAATAAGCCGAGTTGAAAGATACTCTTGGTCAGGGATCGGCAGTTAAAGAGATAGAACAGCTCCATCACAATAAAAACATTGACTGCAACAGTTCGGGCCGCATCAAGGGAGGCCCCCCGTGCCAGCTCCCATTGAAAAAGGCCAAAGGAACCAATCAGCAACAAGGTGCCCACCAGCAGAATCCTGATAATTAACTCTTTGGTCAAAATTGGCGTATCAGGATCACGGGGCTTGCGCCGCATAATCCCCGGTTCTTTGGGTTCAAAGGCCAGCATCAGGCCGAGAAAACCTGCTGTAGTCATATTGATCCAGAGAATCTGCACCGGCAGGATAGGCAGGGTCAGACCGAAAAAGATGGCCGCCAGAATAACCAAACCTTCCCCCAGGTTGGTGGGCAGGGTCCAGACAATGAACTTGGTCAGGTTGTCAAACACCGCCCTCCCCTCTTCCACCGCCGCTTCAATGGAACTGAAGTTATCATCAGTCAGCACCATATCTGCGGCCTCTTTGGAGACATCCGTACCTGTAATCCCCATTGCCACTCCAATATCAGCCTGCTTCAGGGCCGGGGCATCGTTGACCCCATCACCGGTCATAGCCACCACATTGCCCTTGGCCTGTAAGGCCCGCACCAGGCGAATTTTCTGTTCCGGGGTGGCCCGGGCAAAGACATCAGTCTCCGATGCAGCGGCAATCAAATCCTGATCTTCGATCTTTTCCAGCTCAGAACCGGTCAGCACCGCAGGCTGTTCACCTTGCTGATGCTCATCTGCCAAGCCAATCTGACCGGCAATGGCTGCTGCCGTGGCCGGATGATCGCCAGTAATCATCTTGATGCGAATCCCTGCCTGCCGACAGGTCTTGACTGCTGCCACAGCCTCAGCTCTGGGTGGATCAATCATCCCCATCAGACCGAGGAAGATGAAGCCTTCCTGCACATCTTCCACTTCCACATTGCTTCGGGTCTCAACCTTTTTTTCCGCAAAGGCCAACACCCGCAAGCCCTGTGCAGCCAGCCGGGCCACATCTGCATGGATTTGTTCCTGATCCAGAGGAATGGTCGCGCCCTCAGCACCCAAACCCTTTCCACATTTGGCCAGAACCTGTTCCACTGCCCCTTTCATGCAAAGAAGAGAGGTTGCAGCATCTTCCTGTTCATCAGTATTATTATGAAGGGTCGCCATGAACTGATGCTCAGATTCAAAGGGGATGCTGTCCAGGCGGGGATAACGCTCCTGAAGGGCCTGTATTCCAGAGCCTGCCTTTTCCACCACAGTGAGTAAAGCTCCCTCAGTGGGATCACCCTGGATCTGCCAGCCTTCTTCCTTTTTTTCTAAGACACTATCATTGCATAGAGCAGCAGCCCGGAGGCAACGATACAGGACTGGAGCCTCCTCTTCCGAGGAAACAGACTTTACCGGTTGATCGTCCTCATTATGAGCAGCTTGGCGAGTAATTTCCCCCTGGGGCGCATAACCTGAGCCGCTGACTGTATACTCCTCCTGCCCAGCAATGATGGCCTGCACCGTCATCTGGTTTTCAGTCAGGGTACCGGTCTTATCCGAACAGATCACGGTGGTGCTGCCCAGAGTCTCCACTGCTGGTAATTTACGGATAATGGCCCGTCGCTTTGCCATCCGGGAAACCCCAATAGCCAGGGTGATGGTGACTGCTGCTGGCAAGCCTTCAGGAATGGCACCCACTGCCAGGGCCACCGCAGCCATAAAAAGCTCAAACAGGGGCTGGCCCCGGAGCAGGCCCACAACCATAACAAGGGCTGCTAAACCGAGAATAGCGTAAAGAAGTACCTCGCTGAACTGACCAATCTTGCGGGTAAGAGGGGTTGCCAGATCCTGGGCTGTGGAGATCAGGCGGGAAATCCGCCCAACTTCGGTTTGATCACCGGTTGCAGTGACAATACCACTTGCCTGCCCATAGGTCACCATAGTGGAGGCATAGGCCATATTATGTCGCTCTGCTAACACTGTTTCTACGGGCAAGGGCTGGATATCCTTAGCCACGGGCACAGATTCACCGGTCAGGGCGGATTCAGCCACTTGCAGATCCCGGCAATGGAGCAAACGCATATCTGCGGGCACCCGGTCCCCTGCTGTGAGCAAAACCATGTCGCCTGGAACCAACTGACTGGAAGGGATGCGTTGTTTCTTGCCTGAACGTAACACCGTGGCCTCTGCCACCATGGTTTGCGCCAAGGCTGCCAGACTGCTCTCGGCCTTGGACTCCTGGATATAGCCGATAATGCCGTTAGCCAGCACTACCCCGAAAATTACCCCGGAATCCACCCATTCCTGGAGCAAAGCCGTGATAACACCAGAAGCGATCAGGATATAGATCAGGGGCTGATGAAATTGCAGGAGAAAACGGACCAGATTGCTCTTGCCTGCCTTGGTGGTCAGCATGTTAGGACCAAAGCGAGCAAGCCGTTGTTCAGCCGCCTCTTCACTCAAGCCCTGCTGCTGGTCACTCTCAAAGAGCGAAAGAATCTTATCAATTTCCAACTGATGCCATTGTTGCTCAGGTATTGCCTTCATATCCCTTTTATCCTTTGTTGTATGAAAGTATCAGCTGCCCCATTCTCCCTCTTCAATAACACATACCCTTGCTGTTCTGGCAGCTTTTATCGTTGAGAGTACCATGAGATCCCTACCAGAGGAAAGCATTTCCAGTACTCGCCCTTTCTACATCATCTTTCTTTGGCGCTTTTCTTGCATTATAATAAGGTATAGCACCGCAGCATTTTTCCTCTGTCTCCCCCAGAGAAAAAATTTATATTGTTTTGAGAAGTTGGCCAGAACAGCGCAGTAGCTTTACAAAAGACTGCCAGCAAAGATGTAAAAGCTTGAGAGCGCAATACAATTTCTTATATTTTTCATTATCAACGCAATTCAGGACATCGTTAAAAAGCCATTGTGAAATCAGCAAAGATGCAAGACAGCGTTTTTACCCTGGTCAGCAACAAAAAACGCTTTTTTAAAAAAATAGGGCAATTCTTTCACACCTGTTTTGTTCGCCTTCCCCTCTTTGGTTCTCAAAAAGAGACATGTTTCCCAACAGAGCCCACTGCAATTGTTACGCCGGTGAGTATGGTACGGGTAGGAGGCCATTGCCATTCTAATAAAGTCCATATCCTGGTGTACGGCAGGATACGCCCGGCCCAGCTTGGGGTCACTGTACAGGTAGCCTTTCAGGCTCATCAGCTTGATCTGAACAGTGTTGCCAGTGGCGAAACCCGTCCTGTCACCGTTCTGACCGACCAGACAGGTGAATTTATTGTTGATGAACATTTTATCTGCGGCCCTCAGGTGAAGTTTCTCACCAGTGTAACCTCTCTTCCCGGCACTGATACCCCAACTGCTATTGCCTCATTACGCTTAAAGAAAAAAACAGAGTCCCATAAAAAGAAATGCACTCTCCGAAGCAAGAATGAACCGCTCCCCACAGCTGCCATTACCATAGACTTTGAATCCCATTGCCAAAGTTCTGTCACCTACTGGTTTGAAAATCCCTATAAAAAAGGAACCATCTCCCAAACAACAGAAATCCTCTACTGTCCCACCGAATCTTCTGCTCTGTACCTCAAACTTTCTCCCCACAAAGAAAAACATACCAGTATTATAGATATTTTCACCACAACTGAGGAGCACCCAGCCCCCCGGTATCAGCGAGTCCATACGGCCCAGACCGATGAAGAGTTCACCCGTATTGCGATATTTGACTCTGGCTCAACAGTAAAATCAGCCCTCATTTTAGTTTGACTTATTCCTCTTTTTCTTTTTCTCTTTTTTTCTCTTAATAAACAGGATAAGTTGTCTCATTTAGCCGGATACATTATCGGGCAGGAACTCTTATCGAGTATCATATGAGTACTCTCTTCAGAATTTTCTTGCCCCTGCTGACGACTGTTGTGATGTAATTTTTTTCATTGCTAAGAACGCATTTTGGGGCCTATGGATGTAAACAACGGAATACTTTGTCCGATCCCAGAAGATGAACGAACCCCGTTTGTTGATGTATTATTAAAGTTTATTGACTGGCAAAGAGTACGTATTGAGCAGACGGAAAAAGAAAATAAGAAATTGAAGCAAGAGCTTATTGAACTGCAACAACGCAACTTGACCATAAAAAAACAACAGGCCCTTGATGTTCAAAGAAAAAAGGAACAAACACAGCAGGTAAAGACACAGCGAATTATTCCTCATCTCCAAATCCCGGAAAAGGATCTGATAACAACCGAAAATGTGCAGCGACTCCTGGTACAGAATATTCAACAGATTCTTGTCGCCTTGGGAGGAAAAAATAAACGTCAGTTTACCCGGCTACATACCAGCTTGGAGGCAGAAATCGATTTTGGCTCTCAGCGTTATTTTCGCCATCCTGTTGAAAATATCAGCCTTGGTGGGCTTTATATCAGAGGAAATTTCCAGCACTACTCAGGGGAGATCTGTACGATCAGCCTTAATCCTTCAGAATTTGATGCATCTCTTGAGGTCAATGCTACGTGCTCGGTTATCAGAGGCTGTGAACAAGGTCTTGCCCTTGAATTCACTTCTATGAAGTTGGATGATTTTTGTCATCTACAAGCTGTCCTGCTCTATGAATCCGATGATCCCTTTGTGCTGGGAACGGAATTTGTTAATAACATGAGCCTTGAGCTGGAAAACGACCTTATCCTGTGCAACACCTTGCGTCTTCACAACGACCCTGGCAAAACACGAGGTCATGCCTGAACACCGTTCTCCTACCAACTCACCTGCTCAATCCCCTTTTTACCTTTCTGACTCTCCTGCTCTGTTGCTATAGCCAGCAGTTCGCCAACTGTTTTTTTGAGAACAGGATGTGTTCGTTGACGATCAAGCTCTGCTAAGGGAATCAGGACAAAGAGCCGTTCATGCATTGCCGGATGGGGTAGAATCAGGCGAGTTGTCTCTATGATATTATCCGCATAGAGGAGAAGATCCAGATCAAGGGTCCTGTCCTGGTAGCCTTGTCGTTCAGGGTAACGCACCCTGCCGAATTGTTGTTCTGTTGCTAAAAGAAGATCAAGAAGGGCCTCTGGAGAGAGGGTGGTGTTGAGCTGGCCTACTGCATTGATGAACCAATGTTGGCTTTCCATACCCACGGGCTGGGTACGATAAGGAGAAGAAAGGGCGTGGAGGGTGATGTCAGGATGTTGCCCCAAGGTCTGCCAGGCTTCCTGAAGCAGGCTACGGGAGTTGCCAAGGTTGGAGCCAAGGCCGATAAAGACGGAAGAGGAAGAAGGCACATCCATCGGGGAACCTATGTTCTGTGCCCGGCATTAAAATACCGGGCTATTTTCGGCAGTCCCTTTGGGACAAAGTTTCACGAATATCCCCCGCCCTGAAGGGGCGATTGATAATAGCCCACTGTTTTAACGGTGGGCAGTAATCAAAAGTCTGCCAGCCCCAGTACATCAAACATGGTGTACAGACCCTTGGGCTGACTTACTACCCAGGCAGCAGCCTTGGCCGCACCACCGGCAAAGTTGTCGCGGTTATGAGCCCGATGAGTGATCTCAATCCGTTCGCCAGGGCCCGCAAAATAGGCCGTATGCTCACCAACAATATCACCAGCACGAATGGTCTGAATCCCGATTTCCTGATCAGTCCGCTCGCCGATGATACCGTTACGTTCATAGACCCCAACTTCTGCCAGGTCTCGCCCCAGGCCCTTGGCAGCCATTTCCCCAATTTTCAGGGCTGTTCCAGAGGGTGCATCTTTTTTCATCCGATGATGGGCCTCAACGATCTCCACGTCATAGCTGTCATCAAGCACAGCAGCAGCCTTTTCCACCAGCTTGAACAGGACATTGACGCCCACAGCCATGTTAGGAGCCTGCACACAGGGAAAAGATGCAGCAGCGGTTTCCCGAAGGGTTGCCAAGTCATCAGCACTGAGCCCGGTGGTCCCGATCACCATAGCCCGACCATGCTTTGCCGCGACTTTGACAAACTCCATAGTGGCTTTGTGAAAGGTAAAATCAATGATAACCTCTCCCTGGTCAATCACTGCTTCCAGGCTATCTGCGATGGTTACACCAGCTGTTCCGATTCCGGCAATCTCTCCCACGTCTTTGCCAACATTGGGGTTAT
>Ga0126342_10011339_pt1 | contig 15923 bp, 12 predicted proteins | sample Cyp1metagenome_FD_92528 | JGI IMG/M metagenome (GOLD analysis project Ga0126342, IMG submission 92528) | Coral microbial communities from Lord Howe Island, Old Settlement Bay, Australia - Cyphastrea 1 metagenome | ecosystem: Host-associated > Invertebrates > Cnidaria > Coral ... | reverse complement strand
TTGTAAAACGAGGTAGGAACACCCCGAGAACGAGGTAGGCAAAAACGTTACGGGACTGGAGAACGAGGTAGGAACACCCCGTCAATTGCGTTATGTAACAAATATGGTTCGCAGCTCATATGACACATATGAAATTTGGAACGATGCCAGGCCTGTGCCCGGCTGGAAGAGCTGTTTTGTTCCTTTTCGGAGCAGTTGAAGCACGGCAGTGGCAGTGGCAGCAGCGTGTCACGCCGCAGCATGGAACGGAAATCGGTGCAGGGGGTTGCTGCGATGGGGGATCTCGACTGGGGGCATCGACACGTGAGACCGGCGGCGCTGATGAAGGTGGAGGAGCCAAAGCGATGCTTGGGGCCAAAAGTTCGAAAGGTTGGAAAAGGGGTAATTGTTACTGTTTGTGTGATGACTTGGTTGAACATTCCGGGAGTCAAGGAATGTGGTGCCTGATTGGGTTGAATTGTTTTGTATCGTTTTGTGGTGACTGCGATGGTTGAATTTCACTTTCCAGAGTGGCCTAATTAGGCAATGGCTCTGATTGACTTAGATTTTTTTTGGCAGAAATATTCCCACATTTCTCATGTGAAGTTTGCAGCATAGGAAGGATCCTGCGGATGCCCAGGCAAAGAAGGAAGGTTTTGCAAACCCCACGGATCAGGACGATATATAGTTTTGGCACTTTTAAGATTTGGGACCTGAATGCTCGACAAAGAACCGTTCTTCAGCATATCGGTATGGCGATATCTGTAAGAACGCACGTAAACATGTGATAAATTGTGATAATAAGTATTTTTGCCTCCAGTGTTCTCAATTTTGTTTCGCATCTTTCAGTTGTGTGGTGGCTTTGGCGTTGCCCTAGCACGCAGTTGTTGCCATTTGTACATCGATACGCTCGAGTCGAGGCAAAGCAGGCCCAAGGCCATCGAATGTCTCTGCATCACTGAGGAAACAGCACAAATCTGGCTGACATTTGGCACGCCGTACGGGAACGGAAGGCAAAACTGAAGCCTCTGCTTAAGAAGGGGGTCGAGGCAAGGGTTAGAAAAGGATGGTGGGAAGGGGAGAGAAAGAAGTCTTGATATAATCTGCTACCGTTTTACTATGTTTGACTATGTTTTCTATACTGGATGCATTGCACAGAGTTTGAAAATCATCCTAAAACCGAAGCTTCTGATGGTGCAGGGCAGGTTCCTGGAAAGGTGAGTGGTGATCCCCAGCCTTGCCAAGAGTTCCCCAGGCATCGGAACGCAGCGTCTCCCCGGAGAAAGATTCAGACCAAGACTTCTCAGCTGAGGATGGTATTGATCCATCAGAGACTCAGCCAGATCCCGTTCCATCAGGGGAAGCTCGCAGAGTCGTGAAGCCAAAATTGAGGCCGCTCCCGGGTCTGTTGGATGAAGAGCCATCGGGGACTCAGCCAGATTCCGTTCCATCAGAAAACGCTCGCGGAGTCGTGAAGCCAAAATTGAGGCCACTCCCGGGTCTGTTGGATGAAGACTTGTCACCTCCACCACCCATGGCCGTAGATCATCCGTCAGCACCCCCCACTCAGCCGGAGCCCTTGGAGAATCTGGATACGGAGCAAAAGCCCTTGGCATCTGCGCTACAGAAAGCACCACGACATACGCGGCGAGTGTTGCCGGGCCTCATGGACAGCGAGCAAAGCCAACAAAGTGAAAGATCGCAGGAGGCCATTCGGCAGGTGTTCAACCATGCTTGTGATGATCACACTTAACATATCTTAAAATGATATATATATATATATTATATATATAATACTGTATACATACAAGCTATACAAGCTTTAACGGTGGATGTCATTTTCTTGGCTGACAACTGATGTGTTGAGATGGGTGGCCATGATGGGTGGCCATAGGTGTTTGTCCATTCATGCTTCATGAGATTTCATCAGTTCATTCCCCTCTGCAACAACTAATCAAGGGATCTGCGGATTCGTCCGGAAGACCTTTAGCAGTGATATGCTGGGGGCTGCTCTCAGGTGCAATTTGAAGGGGCGCAGCTCAGTCACAGATCAAATGAGCCGGAGAAGAACGAAGATCGGACAGAAGATCGGACAGAAGATCGGACAGAAGATGAGGCCGATCTGGGAAAATGGAGTCACTCTCAATTCGTCCCCTATGATTCATATTACAGTCCAACCCAATTTTATAGTAAGATTTTGTTACAAATAGAGATATGTATATATATATTATATTATAAATGTATATATATATATATGTGTGTGTATATATATATATATTACCGAAGGAAGTTTAGTTCGAAAACTTCAGAGTTACGGACCTTTGTCCAGGCGTGTCATGATCTCAACCACCTAGTGAGCAAGAAGAGTTCACGTGTAGGAGCACTATAGAGAGTACAGTAGTAGTTCCGGAACACGTGCATTCACGGGTGAAAACAGTGTGTTAAACACTCTCGGGCGCGAAACCTTGTTTTTTTAGGTGCTATAAGCAATGTGGCTCATGGGCTCGCCGAAGTAGGGTCTCTGTTTCCGCGGGCCTCGATCTGGGAAAGTTGTCGACAAAAAGTGCACAGGACCGTAGCGAGCTCGATCTGCACTTGAAAATGTTTGAAAAAAATGTCATTCTGCGCCCTTTTGGAGGATGATGTCGGCAAAATGTGCGTCAGGTCGATTTTATATAAAGGTCGCCAAATAAACACCATGTTCGGAGTGGCGCGGAGTCGTCCCCGTTGTCGGCGCTGCGTGAAGGTGGGTTAATTTCGTGATATTTCGTGCAATGCTCCTGCCACTCGGGTTTGCGGCCGGCTGAGACAAGACGCATTGGCACGGCAATGCTGCTCTTCTGCTAGTCGGGATTGCAGCTGGAAGTTGCTAGACGCATTGTAACAGCTGCGGGAAGGGTAGTTTTTGACCATAGTGCTATTCGTGTACTATGCGGGATTGCAGCTGGAGGCTAAGAAACGCATTGTAACAGCTGAAGTTTAGTAAATGAATTGCAGTGGTTGCGTGACTGATAAGTAAGGATTGGTAAGGTTTAAGTGAGGAATTCTAGTTCTCGGTAGTCGAGGAGCGGTGAGAAGAAGCTGGTTAAGCGAAGGAGGGTACTTACTATAGCAAAGAAGGGCACTATAGTGGAGAGAATCTATGCTGGAGAGAAGCTGTACGGTTGGAATTCCGTCCCGGCCCGAGATAGACAGATTGATGGATAGAAAGATCTAGATTGATCGATCGATAGATGGACATATCGATAGTTGGATAGAGGACACATAAAGAGATGGATTGAAGAATAGATATATATAGGTAGACACGGATAGATAGATAGATAGATAGGTAGGTAGGTAGGTAGACAGACAGACAGACAGACAGACAGATAGATAGATAGACAGACAGATAGATAAATAGATAGATAGATGGAAAGATAGATGGGCAGGCATACCGACAGACATACTAATAGACATAGAGAAGAGGTTGAAACGAGATGATTTCAATTCTACTTATATTTATCTTGTGGCGTGGGTCTCTCCAGACAGCACCAGTGAGGAAAGTAGTGACATCAAATTCTGATGGTGAGCTTCAGCCTTCAATCGCACTTTGTTGCTGCTGCTTTATCAATCAAAAAAGCTTGTCTTTCTAAATCAGGAAAAAGGTTGAGGCGAGCTGACTTCAGTTCTAGTAATCTATGTGCATATCTTGCGGCGTGAGTCTCTCTGGACAGCGCTGGTGAGGAAAGTAGTGACGTAGGAGGGTTCAAATTGTGGTGGCGACAGCTTGCGACCTTGTCGCCTTGCCCCTTACCGAACAGCGAGCGCTCTAGTGGTGCGCGCTGTCGTCGTCGCTGGCCGAACGGCGGGGGTGGCAGCGCTCTTGCGGCGTTGCCTTGAGCGGGAGGCCGCTCATTTATTCATTCGTTCCTTCCTTCCTTCCTTCTCTTCTCCCTTCATTCCTTCATTCATTCAATTTTTCTTTCCTTCATGAAATTCATTCATCCATTCATTCTTGCCTGCGTTAATTTATTCATTCATTCCTTCCATTCATTCGCTTATTCATTCATGAAAGGAAAACTTGTACATGATTCACTCATGTTCACTCCTGTGAAGCACATGACAGTCCTCGGTCCTCCTCAGCACCCGCATCTGGGCACTACAAATGGCAGTCGCTGTGGTAAAGGTGTAGCATGTCTTAGTTTCATGGTCATTGTGACGCCCGAAGAGGCTGCGACAAGACCCTGGAGGAGGAGGAGATTCCATGTAAAACCTTTCTGCTAACTGCTACGTCTCTACTGTGTACTTCTTGTTTCATGCCTTCATGCATTCATCCATCCATCCATCCATGCATTCATTTGTTCATTCATTCATTCGTTCGTTCGTTCATTCATTGATTCATTGATTCATTGATTCATTGATTCATTCGTTCATTCGTTCATTCGTTCATTCATTCATTCATGCATTCATGCATTCATGCATTCATGCATTCATGCATTCATTCATTCACTCATTCACTCATTCACTCATTCACTCATTCACTCATTCATTCATTCATTCATTCATTCATTCATTCATTCATTGATTCACTCATTCACTCATTCATTCGTTCGTTCGTTCGTTTGTTCATTTCTTCATTTGTTCATTCGTTCATTCTTTTTTTCTTTCTGTTCATTTCATTTCTTTTTGTTTCATTTTACTTCATTTCATTTCATTTCATTTTCATTGCGCTTCATTTCTTTTCATTATATTTCATTTCATTTGATTTCATTTCATTTCATTTTATTTCATTTCATTCATTCATTCTTTCATTCATGCGTCCATTGATTCCTTCCCTCCTTTTGTTCATTCTTTCATTCTTTCACTCATTCATCCATTCCTTCCTTCCTTCCGACCTTCCTTCCGCCATTCCTTCCGTGTATCTTTTTTTCGTGGCAAAGCTTCATCGTATCCTTTTTCCAGCTCAAACAAATCCTTTAGGCTTTCTTCTTCCTACAGTCAGTTCCAATTTTGGAAACTTCCGCCCCGGCACGGGCTGGGCACTATCTGTTTAAGATTTGATGAGATTGACAGAGATTCGTAGAGATTCGCTAGATGATGTAGATGCACTGCTGACTTGAAAACTGCCTGGTATGCAGCAAGTGTGGTGGATCGCTCTGATTGCAGATATCAGCAATGTTTTGCCTTGATGGTGTGGGATTGCAGCCTCCCATTTGGTAGCGGCATGTAGCAGGTTCCTGACGTGCTCAACCGGCAGCCGGCCCCCCGGGGCAAGTCTGTCCGAAGGAAGACTCGGGCGACGGGAAAGATGTCAACAGTGTGGGTGTCTTGTTTGCTTTGAACAGACTGCACCGGGAGAAACTAGTTTTTGTTAAAATATGTTAAAATACTACTATATTTCGAAATAAATGACTAATCATATATATTTATTGTTTATATATATATATTATGTATGTGTGTGGGGGCCCTTCATCCAGCCCCAATACGTTCAAGCACCGTCTAAGAGTGTACAGAAGATTGCGCCCTATGCGGGTCTGAAAGCTGCTGTTCCGAGGATCCTTTGGTGCAACGGGTGAATCAGCCGACGGGAATGGATGCGAGTGAGTATTCAGCATCAGAGAGCGTTGCAGAGGGAGGAGGCATCTCGGCTTACAAAATCTCGGATGACAGTGGAAACGGTACTCCGAGACCCAATATCAATAATTAATATCAAACCATTATTATTATCAATGCATCAGTAGGCCCAGTAGGTTGACTGGGGTGTGGTCTGGGTGTACACGTCCACCATTTTATACCTTGGTACAGTGGTCGACGCAAGATGACGGAAGTTTAGATGTCAAACTTCCGACAATATGGACAGATGGAAAAGCAGAGGTGGGAAGAGTCAGAAAGGAGAAGAGCAGAAGAGAGAAGATCAGAGAAGAGAAAGAGAAAGAAGATGCAGGTGTGCGAAAAGGTAGGAAAGTCGCGAAACACTGTGTTTTTCCAATGCTTTAAGGCTCCGGATGGTCGAAAAGTAGGCTCGCTAAAGCGGCGGGTGCGGAGCCATCATGAGCCATCTGGCCAGATGAGAGATGAAAAATTGCACGCTGTTGTGCGAAGCACATTTTCAAGTCGAAATGTTCAAGACGCACCAACGTCAGAGCACTTTTGGAAGTTGCGATGTCGAAAAAGTGCACGCGGTTGTGGCACGAACAGCTTTTCCAAGTCAAAATGTACAAAGCACGTCAGTGTCGGACCGCTTTTGGAAGTTGAGATGTCGAAAAAGTGGACGCCGTTGTAGCGCGAAGCACATTTCCAAGTCAAAATGTAAAAAACACATCAAAACACACCATTCTCGGACCACTTTTGGAAGTTGACATGTCGAAAAGTTGCACGCCGTTGTGGCGCGGAGCACAATTCCAAGTCAAAAAATGACGGGCACAGAGCACTTTTGGACGTTCAGATGTCGTTTCGCGTGGCCGGCGCAAGGGATTGTGCACCTTGTCAAAAGCGAGCAGGACGTGAGGGTTTTGTCGCATTTCCAAAAACCATGGCAGGCGTGGGACATTTGAAGAGGATCTGCAAAGATGCATTTTGCGTGGCAGGCGCGCAGTACAAGAGACATGTTCATCAGGGATGTTAGGAGGTCCGGGCGCTACTGTCCTGAGAGGAGTTGCATTTTGGAGCATCACATCTTCAGTTTTGGGAAAATGATTTTGTGTGACAGGTGCAGCACGTCGTATGACCTGGCATCACTTTTTCGTGGCAGGCGCAACACTTTAGAGACATGGATTAGAAAAATCGCAAAACGTATTGGCACGAGGCTGTCAGCTCTGCACTCAACTTTCCATTTTTGAAGGAAGTCTCGCAGAATTGCTTCGCTTTTTGATGTTGCCAACTTCAAAAATTGAGGAAGTCTGGCAGAATTGCTGCGTTTTTGATGTTGTCAATTATATAAACAAATTGAGGATGCCTCGCAGAAAAGCTTCGTTTTCAAGCTTGCAGGTAGATAGATAGATAGATGGATTTATCGATAGATAGATAGACAACTACAACTACACATGCAAATTAACTACGCTACAGTACACTAATTGCACTACGCTACGCTACACTACACCACACGACACCACACCACACCACACCACACCACACCACACCACACCAACAACAGTACACTACACTAATTACACTACAACTACAACTACAAACAACTACTATTACTACAGCTACAGCTACAACTACACTACATTACATTGCACAAATCACATTACGCCAATTACATTACACCACGCTACGCTACACTAGACTACAGCTACAACTACAACTACAACTACAACTACACTACACTAGGCTACACTAATTACACTACAACTACAACTGCAAACAACTACACCAAATACACTACACTGTGCTACGCTACACTACACTACACTCCACTAACTACAACTGCAGCTACAACTACAAGTACACTACTTTACACTACACTACACTACACTACACTACACTACTTTACACTACGCTACACTAGACTACACTACTTTACACTACACTACACTAGACTACACTACAGCACACAACACTATATACCTCACACTACACTACACTGCATTGCATTGCGCTACACTCATTACACCGCATGACGACTACAACTGCAACTACACTACACTGATTTACACTACACTACAGCTACAGCTCCACTACGCTACAAGTACAACTACAGCTGCCCTACACCACACTACATCCAGTAGTTGTGGGTGAGGTGACCACTGCAACCATTGCATTGACTCCAAAAAACGCAACTCCAACCACCTTTCGGTCCATCAGTGGATTCGCTCTGCCATCCATGCATCGCAACAACTCACCTCTCCTATAGTGTCCTATCCTTGAAACTTCCGCCACCGCCTTGTGCGGCACTACTGGTACCCACTTCAATTATCTTATATCTATTCATACCTTGATAACTTGTCTCAGGAAAGCCGTGCTGGCAGATCTATGAGATGGTCATCTACGCCTGGCCTTTGGAGTATTTGGTCCTCACGGCCATTTTGATTAATGCGGTGATCATCGGCCTGGAGACGGACACCATGTCGCGGCAGTTGCTAACGGAGCCGCCAAATCAGTTCATAATTTTCGGATGGGCCTTTTGTGCCTGGGACTCCGTTGATGGCTGGGTTGGTTTGATATTAGATTAACCACGATATACCACGATAAACCCAATTCTGTATCTTGGAGCATGATGGACTATGGCCTTGGTTGCCTTTTTGGGATGACCAAAACTTTGTTGATGGCTGCGGTTTTCAACCATCCCCCAAGTGGAGGTTTCACTATAAACGGTTTACCACAGTAATGGAAATTTTAACATCGGCTGGTTTAGCACGCATCATTCGGATGCAAGATGTGGCAAAGTGCATCATCTAACTTCCCTAAACGCCGTACCAGTAGAAGAGGATGACACAATGCTTTAGGCAATGCTCAGTTATCGAATTTGCACCTCATCATCCCAGTGGAAGACCAAGTTGCTTGGTAGTTTTGTAGCCTTGAAGATGTCCACAACATGCGGCAACAGTGGTCACAAATCGGCCGTTTCTTTGCCGAGGCATATTTTTTACGCTTGAGATGGTGCTGAAAATTAGTGCAAATCCCAATCGATTCTTCAAGGGTCTTGGTTGGCAGATGAATATCTTTGACTTGTCCCTGGTTGCGCTGCAGTGGCTGGACGATCCTCGCCTGAAATCAGCGGTGCATGTGGCCATGTGGCCCTTTTGGATGATCAGCTGTGCCACCAAGGTCTTTGTGACTGCCTCTGCCACCGACGACTCCAGTTCTACGAATTTCAATGTCATGCGGATTGTCAGGACGGAAAAAAACATGTTTTAAATTTTAAACATATTTCAACCATTTCATGAAAATGTTGGGGAATCAAAGATGGCAGCGGCGGAACCGCGATGCCGGGCCATGACAGGATGGTGCGCTTGGTGCGGATTGTCCGCAGCTACCGCGTCCTGAGGTGCCGGGCAATGCTGATTACTGCTGTATAACCTAGATATACCTAGATATACCTAGATATTTGCCAGGAGATGCAGCCTTGCGGATGATTGAACCCCCAAAGCGTCGAAAGAAAGATAGATTTAAAGGCAAACGAAACCAGTTCAATTCAGTAGCCATGGAAGATATGGAAGCGGATTGCGGCTAAGTCACGACAAACCTTCGGTATTCAACACTTAGATTCATCCTTCCAAACAGATTTTCCCCTGCCACAGGATGCTGGGTGAAGTACGGGCCATTGTGTGGTCCGTGGGCACTTCCTTTAAGCCTTTGTTGGGAGCCATGTGCCTTGTTTTTGAAGGGCACATGCTTCGGTTGATGTTTGGTATTTGTATGATTCTGTATGTATCTATACAATTCATTACAATTCTATACATATCATATTCTTGGTTTTGGTTGATGTTGGTGGGTTCAGCGATGGTTGATGTTGCCCAGCCCTACTTGGAGTGACGATTTTCAAGTATCGAGCATAGTCTTCAAACCGTGAACGTCTGTAAGCCAGGTATGTTCTTGGTAGAGGTGGCCCCTTCCATTTTCTGGCATGGAATAATGATGCATGGAACTAGAAAATGGCATTTCTCCTTCATGTTGTCCTCATTCAATGGGATTGGAATGGATTGGAAGCATTCAATGTGTTGGGGAATTCCTGAGGGATCATGAGGGTAGTATATTATATTGAAATGTAATATAGCATATAATATATAAGATATATAGATATATATAGACATGTATATACGTGCAACGTCGCCACGAAAACTGAGGCTTGTGCTTATTGGAGTGATGCCTAGCTGCATCTGAATAGATCTTTCATGCTAGATGCTTTCATAGGAGGTCCAGCATTGCTCGATGGCGAGATGATGACGCGCAGCTGCACCGGAAATGAGAGGAAACGAACCAGTCACATTTTGAAATCCTTTGATGCCAAGGATATATTTGATGGCAGTTTACCTGGTTGATACTTGCAATGCGTATCGAGTGTCTATGGAAAGCACAGATGCCGGTTTCCAACCTTTGGGGAACTACTTCGGGTCCGTAGGTGGAGGCGCTGCACCGATGTTCCAAGCACTGACTGTCAGGCATTCGGCCGCCATTCGGCCGCCATTCGGCCGCCATTCTGAAATTTTCCCCTGCAGGTATGCTGACGTTATGGCAGGCAATGACTGGTGGATTAGACTGGGCTTCTGTGATGTCACCTTTGTTGGAACCTCACCCGCATCAGTCAGACTGTGCTGTTGTGGATGTTGTGCTGGGTATTCTACTTTTCTTGGCATTTTGCAGTCAGAGGCTTGCAATTGTGGAGGATCAATGGTCTGTTTGTTTTTTCTCCGCAGTTTTGTTGATAGTCACGTTTCTGTTGCTTCAGTTTTCTCCTCTTGCTGAGCTCATTGGTGTCAGGAGCATACATCTCCCATCGCAGTTGCCATTTTCCTTTTCTACATAGCTTTCAGTTTGCCACTTTCCTGCAGGAAGTCATGTCGCTCTGTGCATCACATTGTTTTTTTTTGCCAGATTGGTAAAACGTGACAAACCCAACAATAGACTCAATAGACCATCCCCAATGTTACCATAAATGGGTGCTCAAATCATCCAAAAATTGTAGGTTAATGATTGGGTTTACCACATTAAGGGTCATCAACAACCCAGGCTTGCACTTCTCAATCTCATCACAGGTGTGCCTTGGTGAAGCATTTCAGTTGCGGTGCCCAAAGATTGGGAAACCTTCCAAAACCGCGAGGTCACTTAAAACCTAATTCTTGCATGTCCCCCAGGGCCCAATAGGGCCCCAGGAAGATCATGTTTTTCCTTGACATTGGCAAACAGATGCAAAAAGCTGATCAGTTGTTTTTTCCTCTCCCACCTTCGAACCCATCTCCAGTGCTCTTATCCAAGCCCAGGTTTTCGTTGAAAGTGCGGTGAAACGGGGCAAGGAGGACAAAGACAACTACTTGGTCCAATACGTCCGCGGAGTCTTTAAGCACCTCGCTGTGGAAAACGTTTCAAGAGCCGGTATGGCCGGTATGGGAATTTAACCGGCAAATATCAGGATTTGCCAGATTTACAGCTGATTTACCAACAATAAGTGGAAATTCCAAGAACCTGGTATGGATATGAGTTTGCAAGTTTTCCTTAACAGCCATGGGGAAGTCGCCAGCAGAAGCAGAAAATAGGGACACAAAGCAACACTGTTTGTTGGTGGTTTCAAATAAATTCTAGTTTCAACCCTAGACATCGGATGATGATCAACAATGACTGTTTTTTTTGCTGGATTGCCAACACTAGTGGTGTCCAGCACTCCATTGACATGGCAAATAAAATTTTGATGAACTCAAGCACGGTTCCTTTACCATCCTTTGCCCAATTCTACAGGCGTATGACCTAAAGACCAAACCCACAACCAGTGTGTACTATTAGGTTTCCCATAATGAGTTGTCAATGAAGCGTTCCATCCCCAAGGGTTGCCCCCTACGCCCAGGAAAATGGAACAGACCAACGCCAGGGTCATCACTTGGGAAGACTTTCAAGTACCATGACCTTTTGGGTCACGGTGCCCCTCGAGGGGGGAAACTGTCGTATACTGTTGTCACAGATGGCAATGTTTGGGGGGGTTGGGTGGAGGCAATAACAATCTATTGCGTTCATAGATGAGTTCTAGTGTAGGCGGTAACACCCGGTAGGATCCTTTCCCTGACTTTCAACCAACCCTTTCAACTAACTTCCTTTTGAAGTAACTTCCACGACTCTCTGGATGCAACGTCGTAACATCCTCTTCAAGTAACTTCCAAGACGCTCTGGATCCTACGTTGTAAAATCCTTTTCAAGTAACCTCCAAGACAGATGCTACGTGGAAAAATCCTTTTCACGTAACTTCCAAGACACTCTTGATGCTACGTTGTAACATCTCCATTTCAAGTAACTTCCAAGATGCTCTGGATCCTACATTGAAACGTCCTTTTCAAGTATTTTCCAAGACGCTCTTGATGCTACATTGTGATTTCCATGTCAACTCTTTCAAGACGCTTTGGATCCTACGTTGTAAAATCCTTTTCAATGATTCAAGTAACTTCCAAGCCGCTCTTGATGGAGCGTTGTAACTTCCATTTCAAGTAACTTTCAACACACTCTGGTTTTTTTCTTCGAAGTTGAATGTGCAAGGCACAAGCGCTGCTCTCATGAGACACTGGATACCCCCTTGGGGATGAGTTGAACCGTTTTGTTTCAAAAGCATTGAAAGCGCCCCACAGGTGCTGTAACCACGTTTTGATGGTTCAAGTCTACTTGAATCCCAATTTCGATGATTACAACTTACAACCTTATAACATATAGTAACTAGTATCATATAGATATATATATATATATTATTTTTTGATGATTAGCTTCTGGGAGCCACACTTAGTATCACAAAATATCTAATAAACAAATACGCATCTACACTGTATGAAGATATCGACCTTTTTTTTTTCCCAAAATGTCACTGACACAGCCGCAGTCCAAGGCTAGCCTGGACACCAACGAGATGAAAGAGTTGTTCAAGGCCATTGATCTGGACATCTCTGAAGCGCATTGCGTGACCTGCTGAAACCTGCTTTTTTTGGCGGAAATTCCATGGGGATGGAATGGGGATGTACTGGGTACGTAATGGCTACACAAAAGGATGGAGATCATGGTGGGGATACAATACTGAATTCATATTATATACAATACTTATGGTTTTGCAATGATGAATTAAGATGATTGATTTCCTGGCCTGCTCCAAAAAAGTATTTGATGCCAGGTTTTTCGATGCAGTTGCCCAACCACCATCAACCACCATCAACCAGCGGGGTCCTGGGTGGATCCAAGGTCTTTAAGATCCTTGATTTGGATGATGACGGTGCGCTTGATGCGGATGAGTTCCTGAGTGGCTGCCTGAGATTGCGAGGTCCAGCCAAAACACTTGATGTCTTGGTCGCTCGGCGGAAAATCAGGTACAAAAAAAGGTGTTTTTTTTCAGCCCAAGAATCAATCATACCCAATTCTTCACCAGAAATAGGTGGTATAACCCCTCACTATTGGAGGTTTTATTCGTAGGTTACTAGTGTATAGCGTATCAGACACCATATCTACGGATTTTTTAGGAACCTCTTTGACAGGATCTGAGGGTATCTACCCCAAATTGTTGGTTCTTACATAGCGCCGTGATGCGTCGTGTGTTTTAATCTTTGGCTTGAGTCAGGCTTATACGAACTGACTAGTTTAGAAATCAATGACCCCTTTTGGTTCAAAGAAATCAATAGAAAATATGGATCCTTCAATGAAACAGCACACTCTGTTTAGCTTCATACATAGACTTCAAACTTATAGACTTAATCCAAATCGATGACCCTCCCTGCCCCCAAAATGAACTCCTTACAGTCAAGAATTGGGTGTTTTGCACTTTTATGATAGTCGCAGGACTTTGGTTTCTAGCTCAATGGCAAAAAAAACGAAATGCCTGCACTTTGGGTTTCCACATGTGGATTAATTTTATATAATTTATATACATATTATTCTGATTCTATATATATATGATTATATATGCATTATATACACATTTGTGGTCGCATATAGTTACATAATACCAGTCAAGAAAGAGACCCTCTCTACCTTGGGAAATTTAGGTCATATTGGCACCAATCATCCCATTTGTTTTGACTCGATCTCAATTTGTGTTTCTCTATTCTGATGTTGTCCCAATTTTAATCATTTAAGTTGGTTCTACCGGGTCATGTCATATCTTCTTTTTTGCTGGTTGAAACATATTAAAAAAAAAAAAAAAATGTATTACTCACTCAGCGGGCTCCCTTAACCTGCTCGACTCCGCGAAACGTCTAGGTTCTCATGAGGGAGATTCGGAGCATGCAGAATCAGATCATGGAACAGATGGAGGGCGCACCCCCAGAGGAATGACGAGCGCGTTGTGGCTCATCAGCCGGGCTGATGTGATGTCTCCATGAATTTGACCGAAATCAAGTTGAGGTGAAAATACCGAATGGGTTGATGATATGGCATGATGGCATGATATGGCAAACAAGAATGGAGATGTTGACTAACAAAGTGGGGATGTTGGATGACAACAATGCGAAAATCAGCATAGGCACCGTGTGAATATCACCCACAAGAATGGGTACATCAATGTGTCTACCATGTCGCCCATCATTTTCATGGGTCTCTCCAGCCCTAAATCCGCCGATTAAATCCTTTGAATCCATTTGGCCCATGTTGGGGAAAACCTGGTGCAGTTCTGTGAGACACACCCAGATGAGCCGAAACCAGATTTGAAATGTGAATTTTCGTTTGGACTTTGCGAAAACCACCAGCTGCTTAAGTTCCTTCCAAGAGGCAGAGGCCAGAGTTCCAGAACGAACATTTTTCACCAATAACCATTAATCATTAATCATGAATCATTCATTTCGGACTTGTTGGCTAGCTTTAGGTCAGGGCAGCTGGTGTATTGTAGTCACTGTAGTCTTGTTGATCTTCGATGCTTGGCTCGTTGCCGCATCCACAGCTAGCCCGATTGAAGTCATCGCCAAAGGCGATGGAACGCCGTACCAAGAATCAGAGTGGGTTCCGCTGCAGAGCACGGGATCCTTCAAACCCAAGCGGAAGAATGAAGATGTCATGAGATGGCACGATAAACGAGGATGTGAACAAGAGGATATCATTTACACATATAGATTCATGATGGAAGTGTGGGATTTTTGTTTCAAATATATTTTGGCAGGGCAGGTTGAAGCCACCAAGATAAGACATGTATACTGGTATGTACTCCAAGTAATCCAACTACTTGACTATTTTTCTAGTTGCATTGCAGACTTGTCAAAACTTGTGCCGCTTCGCTGTTCCGTGCCCTAGGGTTGCAGCTGCAACCTTTTGGCCAGCTCCTGAACACTCGGAAGCTTTGTTCCTCCAAAATTATTGCGGGATTGGCAGCCTGGAGGGGAGCCCTGAGGGATCTGAAGGCTCGTGATGCAGGTGAGTACTTTGTCCTGGCGTTGCATGAGACTTCATACCATTGGGAGAGAATGTTGAGCGTTGAAACTTATTCCACTCTCACCGTCACGTCATTGCTTTGATTTTCCTGCTTAAACTGGACCACCATGGACCACCATGACGTGGCAGTGCTTTTCCATCTCATTCAACCGCCAAGTGGCGAAGCTTTTGAGCTTTCCACCCCGCAGCTGGCTGGCTCAACGGGGGCTGCCATGATGACTTCGCCCCCGAAGGCATCCGAAGGCTGGAATTGCTTCAGTGGTGAATCCCTGACAGCTTCAACTGTATATATATATATATATTGGGTCAAGGCATTGTTCTATAGTGTTTTTTTGGCTGATCCGAAATGTATACTGAGACTATCAATGTTCAGTTTCGAAGTGATTTCAATGAACCAACCCGGGAGGGATGTGACGGGCATGATTGCAAATGATCATCCAAGCTGCACCCTGAGCCATGGCGACCAACCACAGGGCCTCAGGGACATCAGTTGCTTGGACTGTCCATTCCTTGAATGGGGACATCTAATCTGTAAATTTCTGTTGCAAGTGTTGGATATGTTTTTTTTAATGTTTGGATAGAATTTCGAGAAAACCCCATTGAGTTCGAGGATTTTACCATTTAAATGACCATGTACATCCATTTCCCATAGGATCCATGGTGCTGCTATATATGGTAACATGGATCCCATCAATATACCCCAGTCATGTTAGCATTTTTCTCCCAGCACCATGGATCCGTCATGGGTTTATACAGGGGGGATTTCCCAGCTATCGTTGAAGCAGCAGATACATCCAGACATGGCTTCAACGTGGCGAAAAACGCCAAGTTACCATGCGATTCCATGCGATTCCAATGGGGAAACATGTATGAACATGTATGAGATAAACATAGATAAACCATGATAAGTCATGATAAGTCATGAT
>Ga0126342_10011338_pt1 | contig 15924 bp, 9 predicted proteins | sample Cyp1metagenome_FD_92528 | JGI IMG/M metagenome (GOLD analysis project Ga0126342, IMG submission 92528) | Coral microbial communities from Lord Howe Island, Old Settlement Bay, Australia - Cyphastrea 1 metagenome | ecosystem: Host-associated > Invertebrates > Cnidaria > Coral ... | reverse complement strand
GTTCGCATTTACACTTGGGCGTTTCAATTGTCGTTTAGATATTGAAGTTCGAAACATACTTTGAGTTTGGAACCTGATGTGTGCAATGATGGATTTTCTGTTGATATACATATATATATATATTTAAATTATAATTAGATATGTCCTTTCTTTGGAATTCCACAAAGCTCCTGCCGTCAACCAAAATGAGTTGAATCCTGCCGAATCCGCCAATTTATGATAAGGAAATCATCGGAAATCCCTACTTTTTGTTTTTTAAGGTGGTGCCCCATAGTTATAAGATGTTATAAGTGTTTTTTTTTAATAAACGCCTGTAACTGTATCTACTAGGTTACTATATCCCATAGTCATTGAGAATATGTGCACCAACTTAGCCATCTATTAAATCCCACTTAAAACCCCCAATAAATCAACCATGCTTTGCTGGTAAAATACCTATATATCTTATTCGAATCAGGGCCCTATCTCTTTTTGTAGCCGTGGCCGAGGCGGCAAATCCCCCAGTCATGCAAGTGGAGAGGATGTGAACGTGGCTGAGGCGGCAAAACCCCATGGGCAGTCTGTGCGTAACCATGGTTCATGGGAAACAAACATAGCAATGGGAAACTGACATGGCAAACTGGATGTTAACAGTTTGCTATGGAAAATCAACATGTTCAATAGGTAAATCAACAATAAATGTGCATTTTCTATAGCTTTTTGTATGTTTACCAAAGGGCACCTATAGTTACTATGGGCCAATTGTTTATTTCTTTCAGAGTCTGAGCTTCAAATTGGACATAGTTTATGGGGGATCCAACGAACTAGTTTTCTTAGTGGGTCTAAAAACCAAGAAACACAACTGGGGAGCCTCACCCTTTCAGGACTTTTACCATCATTTTTGATCCAGCAACATCAAGAAATGGATATGGCAGGAGTGAAAAATGTTGGATAGGCGTGTTATTTGTGCAATCGAGGTTGGGTACAGAAACCAAAAATGCTAGTAGCCGGGTCGGCAGAGTAGGGCTGTCAATATAAGTGGAAAAAGAGAACAACTGGTCTGTTCCGAAATGCCTTTGGGGACCTGAACAGTATGATGTTACTTGTCGGTATGCTGGCAAATGTTGTTTTAGTTGACTCTTTAAAGTGTGTCATCCCAGAATATCTCTGATAATCAGGTTAAAGACCAGTTGCGATCGCCATTCAGCTCCTCTCATTTTGAGGGAAGGTACCCAAGATTGTCATATTAGAAGTGTTGATCAAGACTTCTCTGTTGTTTGATAATATCCTGTTTTGGGGGATCGGTTGAATCCCTACGTCAATAGTCCATTGCCCAAATTTCAGGGTGCCAGACATTTGCCCTTTTATTTGCGGGATCTTCCTTTTGAAAAGTTCGGACTTTATATTACAGTAAATGTATGGTTCAAGTTTACGTGTCCGCAAAATAGGATCCTTAAAAACTCAAAATAAACCATATTTTTGCGGGTCGAATTGATATTTTTTTCATCCACAGCGGGTTTCGTCCAAAGGATGTCCCCAAATCCAGTGGGCTATTCGCCAGCATCATTTTCTCATCAAATGGGCCATTTGGTCATATTTTGTAGGACAATTTGATGAGAAAATGATGATAAAGGTTATTTTTTTCTGGAAAATTGTTATTTCTAGTCATCAAAAGGTTTTTTTTCTGGAAAATCCGCACACCCAGATTTACCCAGCTTACCAGTAACAGATAGTACCAGCAAGTCAGCCGGGATCGTCATCCAATCATATTTTAAAAACAGTAGCTTCTACAATGTGGGGCCCCCGAACGATAGCTAAGTTGGTGCAAATAACTTCAATAGCGTTTGGGTTTATAATACTTATAACGAACTAGTTAATGGCGTTTATAAACCAACTTGTCACTTGTCACTGGGGGGGGCCCACAGTATAGTTGATCATTAGTTGATCATGGAAACAGGCCTAAGCCCCACCAGTGAGACATTTTTCGGGTCATTTCTGTGGTTTATCCAGTTTTAGACGAGGCCAAGCAGTGACCAGGACGGACATCAACTGGACCCATATCCATTGATGACCCATGATGTTTTTGAAAGCAGCAATTTTGGGTTTCTTCATTGATAAATGATTGGTTGATGTTGTTAATCTAACTGATTGGTTTTCCACAAATGATCGGTTGGTTGACAACTGATTGGTTGATGTTTCCATCGACTGGTTGGTGGTTTGGAACATTTTTTGTTTTTCCATATATATGGGAAAAATAATACAAACTGACTTTCATATTTTTCAGAGGGTATGAAACCACCGACCAGTCGATAATTGATAAATATGTCCTTTTTTGATAGGATGGCTTTGTGATTCCCCGACCCCACTCCGCCAGGATGATATGCTGGTGAAGTTGCAGTTGTCCGGATTTATGGTGGCTCGGCGAAAAAAGGGGGTACCCGCAGAACGCGGCGTCCTCAAACGTGGCTAGATTGAAAATCCACTATAAACGGTGTTTTGAATGGTGTTTGAATGGGAAGATCCACTATAAATGGGGTTTGAATTTTTAAATGGTGTTTGAATGGGACAATAATCTATACTTGGCGGATTTTCCAGCCATGTTGGACTACCAGAGGATACAAAAAAGAGGCCCCCAAAAGATAGCTAAGTTGATTTATGATGTAGTTAACTAGGCTTAGGGAATAGAACATGATTTAACTATATTCCTGGGGGTTACATCCAACTTTGAATTGGAGGGCTTCACCTTGTAGATAGTGCTGGGTATTATCGATTGACATCTTCATATGGTTTTGTCCACATGATTGGCAGCCAATCAAGTAGGAATAGGGTACCATATTTTTGAAACAACCAAGAAAACTTATAACAGAAAGCGACAAATGGTACTCCCGTCCCCAGATGAGATTCCCATAAAGTCAGAGGACATCTCCATTTTCAGACACACTCAGGTGAAGAAAATGACGCCTTCGAAGCCAAGAATGATCAAAGACTTGGAGGAAAGGGCTAAGGTGCCTTTGTTTTTGTTTCTTTTACCTTGTGGTTCTTTAATGTAGCAGAACTGGGATTTTTTTTTGGTAAATCATGATGTTTATTCATGTTTAGTCTCCAAGAACGAACAACTGTTCATCAACAGGATTATTTTTCCATGCTGGGGGATAATAATGAATCAATTAACACGGATTTGTATACCTATTGTAAGAAGGCCCCTTCTGGGATGGCATTAAATCCCATTGAACTACCATAAAAAATTGTCATGTTGCTAGAAAAATATATGGGATGTCCCTTCAGCCACTTCGGTTAGCAACGTCTTTGTTTCTTGGATCCCGACACCGCCCTGTAGTCAAACGTGGCTGGAAAATGCATCATTTCTGGTTGGTGCTTTGGAACATGGCTTTTATTATATATTGGGGACGATAATCCCAACTGACGAACTCATGTTTTTCAGAGGGGTGGCTCAACCACCAGCAGTGCTTGGCTTCTCAGCTCCAGCTGCAGCAGGAGCTCAACCCCTCATGTACATATGATATATGTAAACAAGGTGCGGTCCCCTTGGATAGCAAAGTTGCCTTGTAATTTGCAACAAACGGTTGGTTTCTGGGTAGATCTCTCGAACTAGTCAATGGGATTTATAAACCAAAAACCGTAATTGAGGGGCACCCTGTATCATATGTACGCTACACCCTTCCAAGTACTGCCTTTCGGAACCTTTCGCCAATCCGCATAACTTTTAAATACATGGGGAGCACTTTGGGAAGTCCCGGATCAAGGGGTTATAGCTGTGAAAATCACCTATACATCGTGGATTTTCCAGAAAGCCAACGTTTTATTACCGGAGGGTATACTAATTTAATTGTACTTGAAACACTCTAGCCATCCCTAGCCTATTTGTTTCTTTTAACCTTGTGTTTTTTTGATTCTAGGATTTCTTTATCATCTGTTCCCAAGCCAGGTTTTTTTTTTGGGGGGGGGGGAGAATTACTTGTCCCCGATCTCAACCATCGTCTATGACTGGGTGAGCTAGTCCACATGAGCCACCAAGTATACAGATAAATATATCTATATCCCGAAGCCTAGTTTACCCAGATAGATGCCACATATTCAATGATAATTTGATATGATGACAGTATATATCTGGAAAAACATATTGTAGAATTCAATGTTCTAAACATCATTTATGAGATTCCCACTTGGTAACTGGTTGGTAACCCTGGTCCGTGGGTTATCCATCTATAAATGGGTTATCACTACGATTATTAACCACTTATTTAGTGAGATGGTCCTCAAAACACAGCTATTAGTTGATTTATTGAAGATATATCATGTTTTTGTCTACCATAAACCATAGAATTCATCTGGCTATGTTACCAACTTAGCTATCTAAATCCCATTGAATCCCATGAAATCATCATGAAATCACTTGTTTTTGCTGATAAACATACCTATCGTTTCAGGATCCCAGCTGGTACAACATCCTCCCCTGACCTGATGTCAATGCTGCCAGGCAAGAGCAGACATGGTGAAGAGTAACAGTTTTGCCGCTTGCCGTGTTCGTCTTTGGTCCAAGCGTTTTAACCACGTTTCGAAAAAAAAAATATAAGGATATGCATGATATACGATAAAATCCAATACAGTATATGATTTAATGGGATTTTAACAGTTTATTACCGTGTGGTTATGGTTTTCAATAGGAATAATAATGGGACAACAAGCGGTTTATACTGGAGGATCACGCTCACCCATCCATATCAGGGATAAACCACGAATCAAAAAAGCTTACGATCACCAGGGTTATTAACCACTTGCTCCATGAGATCCTCCAAATATTGGGGATCAAATGGGGATATCATGGTTTATCTTGGGTTAATTTGAAGCAAAAAAGTGGTAATTATAATGATAAAATGGGAATTGTTAGCCAAACTTGAGATTTTTCATAACGAATGGGTGATATTTATTGAGATACAACGGGAAAACTCCAGTGGGTTTTAAAGCCCCCAGCAGTTGGGGATATAGCCAATACATTTGGGTTAAATCGGCCATATATGATGGGAATATCATTGGGATAATTGGGGATAGCACCCAAAATTTGGTGATGCAAAACATGATTTAAGTCATGAACATTTGGTGATTAGCCAGCTCAACAAATATAATCAATTCGGATATTAACCAACAATACCAATATATCTGGAGGAATGGCGATATTTCTGACATGATGACGACCTCGCGCTGCGACGGTGTTATTTCAGGTCTGTCTCTGAAAGCAACAAGTAAAGTTAGCAGATATTTTCTACCAGGTGTCCTCTGGTAATCAAACCTGGCTTATTTCAGGTTGGTGATGTATGATGGTTTTTCCAGTTATACGATAACAATCAGCTATAGCAATGATAACGACAATAAGGAGAACTCAATTCACCAGCCACAAAATATGGAGGCTTCTTATTGCTTTAACAGTAACAGTGAACAAACAATACATGAACATAACAGTACTGATACAAAGGTGGTAGGTGGTGGCTTTACCACTGGGATCTTTTTTAGGCCTTCCAAAAACGGGGGCACCTGGAAATCTCCATGAGGTTTTCTTATCGGTTGCCTGGTTGGTGGTTTCAAACATGGCTTTTATTTTCCATAATATATGGGATGTCATCCTGCCCATTGACGAACTCATATTTATCAGAGGGATTGAAACCAACCAGATTAGTGTTCCTACTAAACTGGCCATTTGAGGGGGTGTCATTGATTTTCAAGCACTGTGAAGAAGAATTGGGGATTTGGGCAGCAATACTATGGGAAAAAACAACATCGGGCGGATGCTGGCTTGGTGTGCCGCTGGCTCCCAACGACTTCAAGGTCAATGCAGGAGGTGAGCAATCCATGTCCGAACAGTTGCTGTGCGCCTAACATGGGAAACAACACGGCAGACCGTTTTGTAGTTGAAGCAAAGGAGTCATGGATGGTTAGAATTTGTTCAAATCTAGTTTTATGACCAGCTGCTGAGTTCAACTCCTGTGAATGAATGATCCCTGAAATCACCCGGCAATTTCCTCCTATCAAAATATGCCACCAGGCACAGTCTTAATCTTCGGTTGAAAGAAAAAGGTGCAGTCATGGCCATTTATTAGTTATAACTAGTTATTTCTATGGGATTATACATTCTATAAATGGGGTTATACGGTTCTAAGTATACTTATAACTGGTATTTCTGGCCATAACTGTGCGAAAATTCCCATTTCGGTGGTGGTTTTGCCCCATTTCTGCCATGGCTTTGGGACCTCAGCATCGAGGTCCCAGGAAGCGATACACCTCGTCGTGAACGACAGGACAGGGGCTGGAGGATGGCGTATGTTTTTTGGCGAAAGCCGACAAAGGTCACCATAGTGTGGGAGGGTCGAAAAAGAATGACTTAGAGACACTTGCAGTTATGGCCCGAAATACCAGTTATAAGTACTTATAACATCTTATAACCCCATTTATAGAATGTATAATCCCATAGAAATAACTAGTTATAACTAATAAATGGCCATAAATGTATACCCCTGATGAATGGTTGGCGGTTTTGCCAAACTGTTGCAGTAGACATCGGAGAGATCAGAGCGTGAAATCAGTTTTGTTGCCATGCCACGTCAGTCGAAACTGTCAGGATATGACGTGAAGGAACTGTTTTCTAGACTTGTAAGAAAGTAGGAACAGTTTTTGTATACCAAACGGAAACAAGAGACAACTTTTCCAAGTTTTTGCTTATCATTTGATGTGAAACATGGAACTGAGAAGTGAGAAAAGGTCAGAAGACCGACAGAAAGGGCTCGTATACGACCATCCAAGGAGTTTTAAGCATTAGTCGCTTGTGTTTACCACTTTTTTGGCTGGATATGTTCGTTTGAGTGTTTGCGTGAGTAGACACCACTCGGGGACTAGGGGTGACACGTTTACCAAACCGTGTGGTTTGGCTTAAGTGTTTCAAAGAGATGAATTCACAAATTGAATTGGAGGCCAAGCAGTGGCAGAGAGAGGACGGAGGAGAGCAAACGAGAGAAGAGAGAGAAGAGAGGATAGGACAAGAGAAGATTAACAAACCACGAGATCGGATAGGAGAGAAGAGAGACAATAAGAGAAATGATAATAGAAGGAAAAAAACAGAAGAGAGTGAAAAGAGGAGAGGAGAGAACTCTCGCATCTTTGTTGTTCCTACACTTCTTCTTTCGTGAAAGTCTAGTGTTTGTTTAGAACATGAGTCATTTGATGGGACGCTGCGTGGAAATTGGAGCTGCACATCCAGGAGCGCACCAGATCCCGGCGCCAAGCATCGCCACCCCCAAAAGCAGGAGCTACCACTCCACGGGGGAAGCCACCAGAGTCGCCAACATGACTCCGGCTCAGAAAGCAAAAATCCCCTGTATGTTCTATGCGTACAACTCCTGTAAAGCGAAGCAATGCGCCTTTTTACCATGCTACTGGTGGAAGCCTCACCAGGATTCCCAGAGTCAACTGATCCGCCAGCAGTGACTCAAAATGTCTCATGATGTTAAAACAATGGGAATATAATATAAGTTAATATAAGTGGATATAGCTGATGATGGTTTTTTGATGATTGTATGAAATTATACTTCCCAACATTTGAGGATTACCATCATCCATGCCCTGGGAATCCTGTTCTAACCAGAAGAATAAAGCCTGAAGATGACCTTCTGTGGGGATCAAAAAAAGGTTGCATTATGTTGCATTAGTTATCTTCCAGCAATCAATTGTGGCAGTGGGTATTTCTACCCTAAAAATGGAGGTTCTTATGGGAAAATCAGCGAACTAAATGCTGGAGAAAATCCAGCCATGGTTGAATTCCAGAGCATATCCAGTTTGTTGCAGAAGGTTAGCCATCATTTTGAGCAGAGACAACCAAGTACTGGGGATAGTGGGGATAGATGCAGCATGAAATCACATCAAGGGTTGATGCCTCTGAACCAAAAGCCCCTCTTAAGACCTGACATAAATCGACTCTGATAGCTGCCATAGCCCATCTATGGTGTGCCTTGCTATTTTGCTTGGACATTCTAGCTTGAGCCAATTCCGTCCCATTAGATTGGTTGATGCATGTCCCGATTTTATTGGGTAAGTTCATAATCCCCAATAACCCAGGCAGTAGAATTCCCATGCAATAACCAGTCAACTAGTTTTCTTAATGGCTCATGTATTCATGTATCCATTATAGATCTTTGATGTTTTATATCAATTTATATCCCATCAAACCGGACAAAATTGTGATAGTGCATGTACCAATTCCATAACATTTCCATATGATCTCAGTGGACCATTTCTTCCCAAACTTTCTCACCATTGGATCATTGGGTGATCTCGCATGGGGGTATCTTCAACTTGACTTCAACCATAGGGTCACGCCTAATATGGCAGGAAGTTTCTTTCAAATCTTGACAGTTTCTTTTTTTTGTAATAGTGGGTTTCATGTATTCTTCATTTCGCCTAGGATGATTTGAAATGATGATTGCATTGGACCAATACTTGTGGCAGTGTTTGAAATCGCGGGGTCACTCAAACCGATCCACTTGAGCTTCCTTATATTATCCAAAGATTACACAAACCACAATTCCACCCTTTGTAATCCTTTGTAGTTGTTCCAAGCCCATTCAGACCAGCAGTTGTTCACAACTTGTTCTGCTGCTTGCGTTGGGTCAAAAAGTTGCTTACAGTTCGCAAAGTGTTCCCAACGTGTCCGCTAGATAATCTATTTCCAAGTCAAGTTGACATTGTTGGCTTTGTATTAGACCAACAGTTTCAGTTCATTGTAAGTTTTCCACATACCTAGGAACGGCAACTGCTGTCAGCTGGAAACTTTCCCTGCTGCTGTCAGCAGGCGCGAGAAAATGAGATGTATCCTACACATCGGCCGAACTCAATATCAATGAAGGCGCGGCACCGCCATGAAGATCTCAGGGCAGCTTCGCAACATTGGCGATATTCATCCCACAATACCATGATGGCCTTAAAAAAAACCAGGGTTTCAAGCCATGGTATACCACGGCAATTTTCATGGGATAATCATAATCACGAAACTTTGGCAACTAGGATACACTATCATCTTTAATTGGGACGTTCATCCAAAGTTTGGAATCAACTGGAGTGAGACATGGCTCTCGGTCGAAAACTGCCTTGGCGGGTGAACCTCGATTTTCATAGTTTTTCTGGAATTCCGCTTTGAGTATTAGGGGGACGGCCTTAATCTGCCCACAGATTCGACCCTTACTTAACTGGTTAGTAAGTATTGGGTAAGCCAGTTCCACTTCGGTTTTGAAGTCCATGATGCTGCAAAACGACCGCTGTGAATGTCACCCAGAAAATCACTAGTGACAAGGCTTGTCCAATAGACACAGAGCAGTTCGTCAACACCTTCAGCTCCCACAATGCTACAAGCTTCCTGGAAGAAATTCACAAATGTTGGAGAAGGTCTTCGACCCAAGAAGTATCCTTCAACAGAAGAGATCATTCCATGATTCAGCAATTCCATGTGTTTGCGGATTGTATACGGGTCGGTTTGAAAAGTATGCCGACATTGACAGGATTAAAAAGTCCACAGTTATTTATTCGCTTATAACTGGTTATTTCTATGGGATTATACATTCTATAAGTGGGGTGGCTTAGTACTTATAACTGGTATAACTCGGGCCATAACTGAAAAAAATGTGGAAACTGCACAGGTGATCCATTGGAAAGCCCAGAAACCTATGGTGCTTAGCAGCGGATGGTCCAGTGGGCTCACCCATCTCAGGGGATTCCCAAGCTCGCTGGCTGGTTGATTTTCCATGCGAAAAACCATGAAAATCGAATGGATGAAATGGGGTACCCCCATGACTTAGGAAAGCTCTATATTTTGATGGTGATAAAAAGTGACAGTGCAACTAGGAAACCTTACTGGTTGGTGGTTTCAAACATGGCTTTTATTTTCCATTTCATATATGGGATGTCATCCTTCCCATTGACAAACTCATATTTTTCAAGATTGTTTTTTAACCACCAACCAGCAATCAGCTTATCCCATTTATAGTTTTTTTCCCAGTTATAATCAGTTATAACCAGTTATAACTAATAGCCAGCTTAGGATGTTTTATGATTTTTCCGTTCTCGTACGATCATTTTAATTTGCTGAGTTCATATCTGGGATCACCAAGATGATTGGATCCCCAGTGGTGCCCCAGTGAGTTTCTGAACGCTGAACGGTGAGCGAGTTCCTCTTGGGGATTCTGGATGTGAAAAACAAAGAGCCACCTAGGGGTAGATATATCCAGATATTTGTTGGGGTAACTACTTTGGTGCATATCTGGATAGGGGTAGATTTATCTGGATATATCTACTTTGTTGGAATATCTATTTGTTAGGGGTAGATATATCTGGATGATTTTGATCATGACTTCACGTCGTTTTCCGTCACTGGAACGATGCTGAATGTATGGGGAATCATCCCCAAATGCCCGCAAGTTTTAGCTATCTTCAGCTTTGTGAAGAGCTATAAAAAGGAACCAGATATATCCAACCAACAATCATGAGGATATCATATATATATATATAGAATCAAGATTTATTACATATAGCAACCTCAGAAAAGATAGAAGAGTGGGAGACCTGGAGATATGTGCTAAATATAATCTATACCAGCCTGGAAACACTTTTCTATCTTTTCCGGTGTGGCTATAATAATCTAACATAATCTAACCAATGTGTTGGGTTATGCTAGATATATCCAATTAGTCACTGACAAGTCACCTTTCCCTTCAACCACCCTGCGGGGCAGGATATTGATCAGGGCCTTGGTTAGATGACTGTTATGTGTATAATATATATATATATATATATCCTGTATAGATGATATAGATTATATAGATGATATAGATGATACTATTAATATAATTAGGTGATGATTCCTTTCCAATCCTGTATCTTCATATGTATCTATATCTGAGATGGTTCCTGGTTCACTGTTTTTTTGAATGATTCCGGCCCATTGTTTGGTAGTTTCTATACAATGTGAGGCCCCCTAGATAGCTATTTATAACTCCAATAACTGGGGCTTATAAACATTTATAAACCAACAAACATCACTGGGGGGGCCCACATTGGATGTTTCTATCATTTTACGCGTTGCATTTTTTCGAAAATGGCCCCCAAAAAATTTACCCATCAATCCCATCACTCCATGCCCAAAGATCCCAGGGGTCCAAACCTCCCTCGTTGTCGGATCGCTCTGATACTTTGGAACCTATACAGGACCCGGATGGAAACCATGGCCATGGGCTACCATCATTGCTCGCCATACGGAAAATTCCATTGATCTGATGGGGGTTCACTCAGAAGCCCAATCATTAGCCCCATCAACAGTCATTAGCTTGTTTTTCAGTTGCTCAGATCCACAATTGTAACAATCATTAGCTTGGTGGCTCATCCCACTTAGTAAGTGAGTTATAACCCCAGTTATAAATGGGATAAGTAGGGTTAATCCACTTATAGCTGGGGTTATAACCCACTTACTAAGTGGGATGAGCCACCAAGTAGCTTGTTGTTCAGTTACATTGTGCGCCCCATGTAAAAGTTTGTTGGGTGAAGCGTGCGAGGTCTTGCCCTGGATCCGGAGTATCGGATCCGGTTCGATATCTCCAATAGGTGTTATATATTGGGAACCAACAATTGAGGATTTAATGGAGATATATTTGGACATCATGGGTATATATTGGCATATATGACAACCCAATAACTAGTAAGAAGCGGGTTAGTCTACCCCAGTTATCACTGGATTTACTCTTCTGATCCTACTGGAACTGCTTCCCGAAGTGGGACGAGCGATGTGGAGCCAATTTTCAGAGGCTGGTTCTAGTTCCAAGCTCGAACGCAGCAATGTGTTTTCATGTGTTTTCATGTCTCTTCTAAAAGCCCATTTGCTAAACCCATATGGGCAGTGCTCAAAACCCTGGTTGGTTGATGATTTGTTCGGAGATTATACTATCCAATATATTGGGGATTGTCGTAATCCATGATGTGAATTCCTATTAACCAACCAGTATAATTCAGCGACAGAGGGATTTTCAGAACATTGTTCATATGTTTAATGGGATGTAACCATCAGAACATGGAGTTTAATTAACATGGCTTTAGCATGAAACATATGCGATATAAGGGATATATGATATAAGTGGACATACGTTATCAGTTTTTATAACTGAAAGGTGATTGATGATACCCTCCCATGTCATCAAACGTGGCGGGCCGCTGGCAAATCCCCGTACTAAGTGGAAATTTATGACTGAGAAAATCATGGATAGTGAATGTTTGATAGCTGGAGGGTCAAATCGATATACACTATGAACAGACAGAAGCTTGTTGTCAGGTACCCTCTGGTAAACTAACATAACTATTGAAAATCACCACTTTCAATAAGTAAATCAACTATAAGTGGGCATGGCTTCCATAGCAAACTGTTAGTCATTACCAGAGGCTAGCTAGATGCCTACAATCTGCTCCAATCATTACTTCCGGTGCAACTTCTCGGCGCAGTTCCAGTGAAGTAGATATGCTTCACAATGGTTGTAGGGGCCCCCAACTTACGGGAGTTTAGAAATTGTGTTGCGTATAGCCATGTGTCACCATTAATAACTACTAATAAGCATCATTAAATTACTAATCTTGATTTAACTTAACAAATTATTCAATGAATAACCATTAAGTATGATTATTAGTGCATTATTTAAATATGAACCATGATTTAACAAATGATGATTCATCATTACTACCCTCCGTCATGCATTCCCCATTGCCCCCCGAAGTAAACCGCAGGAGGTGCGAAACCCTCGACGCCGGGGGAAATGAACGCCACAATGCAGGCACCGCAACGTCTTGGCGTCGACATCACTAGGCTCACTGGTGGGTTTATGATAGATTGACATACACCTGCTCATTTAATTCTGTGTATCACATATATATATATACATACATATATAGGTATATAGGTATATAAGTATATACCTAATAGGTATATAGGTATATAGGTATATGTTTAACGGATCTTAATCAGGATAATGATCCAACTTACAACGTTACAGGGGGCATCCCAGTGTGCAGCTGATCTACGTTGGTTGATGGTCTCTTTGTATACCGTATACCAGTAGTACCGGTTCTTAACCAGTATAAAGGGACGCATTTTCCGGGTTTTGAATATCCATAAATATCCAGAATTTGGTCAAGAAAATCTCAGAAATCTTTGGACTGGTTGACTACATTGTTTTTGTTGCTGGGCCCCCGAAATTGCATTCTTGAGATCCACAATTTCTATAGACCCGGGTCTGTGTGACCTGCTATGGTCGTACCGACCCAAGTTTGAATAGCCTACTTAGAGGTGCAGTTGAGGTTACTTTTTATGGGTACAATAATGGTTAATAATGGTGAATATTGCTTAATATTGGTTGATAAATGGACTTTCTATTGGCTAATCATTGCAACAAACATTTTGTGTTAGTGGCTACTGCTGATAAATGGATATAAACTATGATATAACATGACATAACCATGAGATTAAAACCCCACAAGTTGGGATAGCTGGGGACTCTTGGCGAAATCCCCACATCTTCCACTTCAGAGTCGCATGGCACTCGGAAAAATTCCATGAGGATCGTCCCCGCATCAAGTAGCCCATGATCCCGGAACTCGAAGAAAACTACGGGTCAAGATTAGGATTTTTGTGCTGAACCCAAGAATAAACCATCCCATTTAATTCATTTACTCATCATGACTGGGGTCATTGAGTCATGTTGCATCATTTGAAATAGCGGCAGGGGTTTACCCAACAATAAAACCAAATTCCAATGATCATCACCGCATAATGCGTGTAATCATTCAGATGTGTGGTTGGTTCAAACGCCCTTTTTGTTGCTTAGATCAGCATGTCCATGGGTGAAATCAAGTCCAATCCCCCATTTTTGATGCTTGAATCACCTTCTTTGATGGTTGAGTCACAACGTTGGTGGTGATTTGTTGATGGTTGAATGCATTTTGTGGTCATGCCCCCGTAGTTATGTTTGTTTATAAATCATTCTAAATGTATATATATATTATATATATACCATAAACCATAGTTATTGAAGTTATCAACCAACTTTGCTAACTTTGGGGCACCACCTTGTAGCTGAAACATGTCCTGTCCAACTCCGAAGCCCCAAGGCGACAATCGAGCACCGGGCGGTGCTTTTTGGTTTCAAGGATGAACTTGTGCTGGAGTCAGAACCAACTTCTGTTACATAAATCCCATTCAATCTCATGAAATCTTACTATACTTTGCTGGTCATGTCACTTTCTTTTTCGTTTTCCGGTCGACAGTGTAAATGATCTCGAATTTGATCATGACCTCAATGTGACGTCGAATGATGGTGTTCACGGATTGGGGGAGGAATCATCCCCATACTGTGGCGGTATGATAACAGTTATTTTCAGGTTAGTGAACCCAGTATATGAAATGGTGATTTGATCGGATTCATGTATGTTTCTGGGAGGGGATATCTACTTTCATGGCCGCACCAGCAACAGCGACGCATTTCGTGGCGCCAGTGAAAGACCAAAAACTCGATACAAATCCCTTCCGAAGACAATGAGCAGTGTTCAAAATCTTGGTTGATTGATGTTTAATTAGTTCGGTGATTATACTACTACCTAACGGGATTATAATAATCCAAGAACGGGGAGTCCCGTTCTTAACCAGGATGAAATGGAATGACGGGGTTTCTTTTTGAAAACTGCTCAATCGTCTAAGGGCCGAGGTACAAGCGAGATCTTGGGAGGAAAAATGTTTTGGGAAGAGAGCTGAGTAGTGGCATCTACCCCTTCTGAGTGATGATTACAGTCATTCTAATAGGGATTTTACCTATCTTTTTTTTGGGGACGGGTAAAACCTATTATTCCTTATTCCTAAATTTTGGGGAACAAACATCCAGTAACCAACTATGACTTAGGTGCCAGGGTTTTGACACATTGCCATATAGGGATACGAGTGGATGTAACTGATATGATGTTTTTTTTTCTGACTATATGGGATTATAGAATCCAATATATTGATATATCATGACAATTGATGATCGGAAATATTATTTTTCACAACCCAGGACAACCAAAAAAACGCTGCGGGTTTAGCAGCCACTGCTCAGCTAAGTAACTCGGTATTTCGTATCAATGACTCCATGCTATGCTGGTGATTCAACCAACCACCCAATTAGATAGTTAAGAAACCATGATACTTACGTCGGGGCCGGTGGGGCAGCGAAATCCGCCAGTAGGTGGTAAACATCCCATTATATATCATTATTTACAGGGTTTTATTATATCCCATTATTTATATCCCATTATATCCCATTGATAGGTTTCAACCATCCCAAATTGGTGTTTTTTTTGATTTCGCAACGGCCCATCCACTGTATGTTGCTGGTTAATCCATGCGGGAAACGCGACAAACGTCGCGATGTCAGTGGAATGGGATTATCCACTCCAGAATCATGGGATTCTGATGGTTTATTGGTGATTTCATGGGATTACCATCTGGTTATGACTAACGGTTTGCCATGGAAAGATCCACCTTTTTTAAACGGTAAAGCATCTATTTCTATGAGCCATTTTCCGTGGCTATGTTAGTCATAACCAGACTGTATATCATAATTCAGAGAGATAAATGGTGGGATAATTCTGGTTGCTTTCCATGGAAAAATAGATTTGAACATGGAATAACTCTAATGCAGCCAGGGCAATGGAGGTTTTTGGGAGTTGAGGTTTTCACTGGGGAGGCCGACTGGTGAATAGTTTGTTAATGATTGGATATGCTTACATATCCATAATACAATGTATATATATATATATACATATATATATATATATATACATATATGTATATATATATATATATATATATATATATATATATAT
>Ga0126342_10011337_pt1 | contig 15925 bp, 14 predicted proteins | sample Cyp1metagenome_FD_92528 | JGI IMG/M metagenome (GOLD analysis project Ga0126342, IMG submission 92528) | Coral microbial communities from Lord Howe Island, Old Settlement Bay, Australia - Cyphastrea 1 metagenome | ecosystem: Host-associated > Invertebrates > Cnidaria > Coral ... | reverse complement strand
GGCTCAAGACCGCGAGCTCGAAAAGGGTGTGAGTGTGTCGCCGTGAGACGGCCTGGGAGAGTCGATACAGCAGAAACGCGAAACGATCACCGTTTGTTTGTGTTTTGGTTTGGGTTTACTTTGCGCACGAGAGGTTTGAAAGCGGTTTTCGCGATCTAACTTTGTGTGTCAAAGTTTTACGTGTTTGACTGCTGACATCTTTTCGAGAGTGCCCGTGTCTCCAACTGTGGAAATATCCAGTATTTGTGGCTGGTGAGCGAGGAAAGCTTCTGGCTTTGTGCATATTTGGATGAACGAGCTGAAGTGGTACAGTGTGCGAGTTCTGCTTTGGTGGGACGTGCATATTCTGCTTTGTAGAATTTAATGCTGACATTCTTTGAGGAAGCAATGTGGAATTCGTGACTCCGGTCACCGGAAGAATGCTCGGGTGAGACTACATCAATTGGCCCGACCAATTGAGGTAGTGTCATCTCAGTGTTCGGGATTGTGTTTGGAAATTGCATTGATATAACATTTGTGGATGCGGTGAGACTGTTATCTGTTGGGATCTGTTTTATGGTAACCATGAATATTTGTGAATAGATGCGAAGCCTGGAGCACTTTTCGGACATGCCTTGATGACATGGGAACATTTGAATGCAAGTGGAATCATATGCATAGAAAGTGTTTATGAATTCAAAGAACCTGGAATGGAGTTTCCAGAAACCCACAGAATTTTTCAGCGAAAGTTGCGTTCTGTGAACTTTACTTGAACGTTTAAACAATTGTTGCAGTCAAGCTGCATAGTTGATGTTGGCTCAAAGCCAAGGAAACTGCAAAGAAGTAGTCCAAGACAGTCACGTGGTTTGTCCAGCTTGTTTTGCTTTGGTTCGTGTTTTGCTACCGCACCTCTGAGTGAGTGTCCAAAAGGAACCAGAGCTTGTGTGGGAACCGCGTTTTTTTTTGCGTAAGCTTCGCTTTGCGTAGGTTGTAGGAACTGCATCTAGGTGTAGGTCCTGGGATTTACGTAGAAAGGATTTTTAAACCAACTTGGGTTTAAATTTTCCGCACCAACTGATTCGTGCACCATCACGAAATAAAGACGTGTGCGAGTTTGACCAAGACCAAAACTCTTTGACCTAGACTGGAACCAAAAAAAGCTGGCGCTAGCATATCAGAACAGAATGCTGCACTTCTTACTACAGTATCGAGTGCACATTACAGTAATAATTTATATCATTGTTGGTCTAATATGGCACTACTTCTTTATAGTCATATGAGGGGCCTCTATTAATCTTAACTTTTTATTGCCCAAGATTGATGCAAACACTTTACATTTATGAGGCGATCTCGTCGAGTAGTGGTATAATGCCCGTCTCAGGACCGTGCATAGACAGCTAGCCGCGGATCGATCTTCCCCGGGTACGGGGCCGCGATCGTGACGTGGTAGACGAGTAAGTCTCAATACAGCGCGACCCGCCGAAAGGCACAGGGCGCCGGTCAAAAAAAAACAAGCACTTTACATTTATGGACTTATGGATGTATGAAGAAACTGCGCCCTCCCATCTCACCTTCCAAGGCACTGGGGTTTGTAAACACAAACTGCATAGCCATCGATGAGCTCCAGCCCGATCTCCTCTTCCTCCCCATCCTCGCTTTGAAGAACACCCTTCAATACAAAATCCAACGGCGCCTGCATGGCCAGCAGTCTACAAATGTGATTCGATTCAACTTTAATCTGGATTTGGATTATAGACAGACTGAACAGGACTCTAGGCTCTTGGAAGAAAGGCAATGGCAGTGTAGAGAAAATCAAGACTCATGAGTCATGTCAGGAACAGGATCAATATCATTGGGTCTTGTTCACAAACTGTCAGCTTGGTGAATGCTGCAATCGTGCTGCAAACAGGTGATGCGCACAAACAATTCTGCAGGTTCCATTTTCTGCGACAGTTCCCGTACCAAGTGATGTGTCTTGCTGTCTTGCTATGTTGGCGTTGAAGAAGCCAAGCCTGTTCCATGGTCCCTGCAAATTTAAATTCCTTGTCTCGCCACTTCCTTTGTGCCAAAGGATTCCACCAGTTCCCAACGGTATTTTCAAGACTAGCATGCCAAAATGAAAAGATTGACCTGGAAACAAAACAAATATCGAGGTGTATTTATAATATATTTTAAACAAATATTGAATATGTCGTAAAAATATATACTATGAAATAATATCTGTGGTGTTGCTTGATGTTGAACGGTTTCTCCAGCAGCGGAGACGGAAAATGAATTGAATTTTGAATTGCCCGAATTTCAAGCCAATCATTTTTTGTGATTGAGCCTGATCCTTGCACATGAAATCATGCAACATTGTATACTTCCATCATGCCCTGCAAAGTTCTCAGTGCAGCACGGCAAGCTTGAAGCTCTTCAGAATCATTTGGGGGATTCTGTGACAACAAAGTCTCCAAGAAACGTGTTGAACCAGCACAAGTCTGTTCGTCCAACTGATTCAGGCACGTGGTATGGATAGATCGGGGAGGCTTGTTTATCTTCCACACAAACTCGAAGCGGATGTCTCCCTTGGGAATTGGCATGGAGCAATGCATGCAATTCACCCCTGCCTTCTTGACCCGTGCAACTGCTGATAACCCGGATTGGACAAACATGCCATGGGTGTTTGGATTGTTCGGAATGTCCACTTTCCTACGCCTAGCTGGGGGTTCAGAAAGGAGCCGGATCACTTTGACTCTGACCCTGGTTCTGAACATCATCGAGCTCCTGCTGCAGCTCGTGACGCGCAGCGGCGTCTTCTGCAGCTGCAGCCTCTGACTCTTCTCTGGCTTGATCACTCGTCTCAGCAGCAAAAAAATCGTCAAATGGACTCAACTCCTCATGAAGCATGTCCTGCTCAGGCTGAACGTCATCAGCAGGTGCAGCAGGTGGTTTCCTTAGAGCACAAGAACGAAGCAAGCTGGACAATACCTGGATTAAGAAGTTCGAAACAAATTGAATGTGCTCAAGAATTGAGTTGGTACTGGACTGAAAATGAAATTCACAATTTTGAGTCTGATCTCGTTCTGATTTTCTAGATACAACTCACAACTTACAACAAGCAAACAGGACTGTAACGCAAGCAAATCGCGTCATATTGACCAAATTCAGGTTCGTCAGCATTGAGAAAAAGGATCTTGAAGAAGGGGCACCGCCGCTGCCACTAACAGAATCAGAACTTGACTTGTCATTGCCTAGCCCTTTCTGTCCACAAGAAGCTTTGGAACCATCTGTCGATGCTTTTGCCTTGGGCTTTGGAGCTGGTTTCAAAAGACCAGCAAGCCCAAAAGACTTTGAACCTGGCCCGGGCCAGCTGGTTTTCTTGGTCGGTGATCATCCGCATTGAAGTCACAACCAATGGTGAAAATTGCCGCTGCTGGTGGGAGAATCTGGATAGTTGCAGGGCTGATTGGGTTGCCCTGTACAAGGGTCATTCTGTTGTAGACTGTTACCTGGATCAGGGGCAACAAATCAATAAAACCTACTGACTTCTACTACTTCTATTACTACGCCGATCGATATGATAGAATGATAGAATTTGAATTATCATTGGCATTGATGATAGATATGTGATATGATACTTGTAAATATGATATGAATTGAATAATATGAATCATTGCATAACATACTACTTAACCTATAGTTTTATGATATTGATAATATATTATTTGTTGAAAGAATCACCATAAGATCATCATAGGCATAGGTCACAGAGGTCATGACAGGTCATAAGTTCATAAGTTAGTTTCACAGTTCAAATGTCATAGAAGAAATGCGGACTTAATGGTTTCCAAACTTCTAAACCCTACCTGCGCAGAGATGTCCTCCTTTGAGCCCCCATTGGACACATGTTTCCCGATCAATTCCTTGAAGATTCTATGGAGGGAATCTCCACATGGAATGTTGTTGTCAGTCTTGATGCCAAAGTTCAATCCAGTGTTCACGAACAAGCGGGTGCCAGTGTAGGACACTGGTTTGGCCGTGACAGCTCCAATCACCACCCAAGTTGGATCATTGCCAAGATGATGGCTCTGTTCAGAGGAACTGCTGGCTCTGTCAGTGTAAACCAGATGTAGCTTGACGACGAATGGGGATGAAGCTACACCAAACTTACGACTGGAAAACAAATTGGCGAACCAAATCTTTAACCAAATCATAGAATGCATCCTCTCGGCAGATTCCACAGTTCGCCCACCTACAAGTCCGGGAAAACGCTGGCAAGTCGTCATCATTCTTCACCACAGATGCATCGTAGTGCAAATGATGTTTGGACAAATCATACATGGCATCCTCTTTTCCGATGTAAGGAGTAACAAAAGAAGGTTTCAGTGCACAAACATGATCGGACAACGCAAGCCCATGATCCCAGGAGTTGTGACCCGTTACCTGATGCAAGGATATGTCCAGCCGTTTTTGGTAGGTACGCTTAACCTGGGATGGCCGCAAGTCTGTGCCAGATGCCTCCATGGCTGCGGATCTGTCTGAAACGGGAACGCTGAGCAACGCGTTCCTCTCAGCAGTCAATCTAACAGCTTCTCGTTTGAGTTCTGCCAATTCGGCATGTGAAAGCTTTTGATAAGCCTTTCCCATGTCCTTGAGGGCTTCTTTGAAGTCGCATGTGCCAACCTTGGCCTGTGGATGCTGACTCCTCTGGATGAAAACATTGAGTGATTCCAAAAAAAAAACAGGATGAAATTGAAGAACATTTTCACAGTTTATGGGAACTTGTCACTGAAGATGGCAAGTACTTGCTGCTACCTTTCGAGGATCAGAATCAGAACCGAATCAGAACCCCCTTACCTTCGAACTTCCAACTTTTGTAACCAGCGAACTTCTTCTATCGATGATCGATGATAATATGAAGCTTGTATGATATACAATATATAATATAATCATGATTCCTAAATATTAAGTGAAATTATAGTCTTTTTCAGCAGGTGATCTCCCAGAAAAAACATGTTTTTTTTTCATCGGGTCCCCGCGGACCCGAGGAAAAAAGCTGAAAGTTGAAAGTTGGTAAATAGTGATGTGACATTTTTCTTTATATCATATAATCATCATATATATCTATATCATTCATATACCAATGATTTATGGCCATGGCCCTGACAACGCAAAATTGAGAGATACAGTATGGGCACCCAAAACTAGCACCGGTCCTGAATTTCTGGGCAAAGACGTTGAAAGCAGACAAGCTCCTTGATTTCTGGCTATGCTTTCGGACCTTGCCACCACGTCCATTCGACCTCAGGACTATAGATAGACCGAATACAAACAGGGCAGGTGTAAAGGAGGAGTCGGAGGAGACAGTCTAAGTCAAAGTCTAAGGGGAAACACAAATCATCACAAATCGAATATAGTCGAACTGACACAAAGAAAAGACAATGATATCATGAAGTTTCAAGCCAGCTGACAACAGACCTTTCAATAAGCTGTTCTTTGCCGATTTCCTGGAAGTCTTGGGCTTACCCAATGATAGCAACAACTCTGCACGTTCTTCAGTTCTTTCCCTGAGCAGACGTCCAATTTTGCCCTTGGCCTTTCCAAGACAAGTCTTCTCCACCGACTCCTTGAAAGATTGGTGTGCCAACACAGCCGACATGATGTAGGAATCTCGCTGAATGATGCGCGGGGTCTTGGCATTCGAGCAGTAAGTGTGGATATCATGTTGGAGGTTGGCATGTGCCTTCTCAACTTCAACAGATGAAGCAGGCAATTCAAGAAGTATATCTTTGAGAAACTGCTTGGCCCTCCCGAAACGTGAAAAAACATCACCACCACGCCCCTGCAAGACATATTCAATAATGACCTAGGTGCAGGCCGTTGCGACTCACAACATAACATAACTTAAATTAAACTTAAACGGAAACCAATGACGCAAATTAACCCATTGTCCATGATATATAATGACAATATTGATGGAAATCATTTCTCAAAAACGGACTTCAAACATTTGATTGAGAAACCCTCCCGAAGAAATGGTCTTGGCATCTTTCACATGGGCCAGCTTCCAAACCAGTTTTTTGTAGAAAAGGTATTCCGTCTTCAGCATCCATACCCACCACGCCAAATACGGACCAGGGCATTCCACAGAATGGTGACACCAATCGGCGCCAACAGTCTGACATGGCCATGGTGACAATCGGTAGACACTCATCTTGCTTTAGACCAAGCTCTGAGGACCACAACATGTCCCCAGGAAGTTGCAAAAAATTGAAGTACTCATGGAGAACATCCAAACCTGCGTGGCCTGTAAAGACACGGGCGTTTTTCTCGATCAGCTCATCTGGTGTTACCTGACACAAACTGGTATCTGGAAGAATGCCTTGCATCTGGAAACGAACTCTTTCCCGTATAGTCTCCAAGAATGAGAGCTGATCCATATAGTTGGAAATTGGCCGGGTCAAAACCACGGCCCCTGCCAACTTTGCCTTAACTCAGTTTGTTTTGGCACAAGCTAAAACTTCAAAAAGAAATGTCAAACTATGACTAAACAAACCCTCCCTGACTACCATCCCAGGGCCAAGCCAAGTCACCAAAATACCATCCTCAGAAAGCATTTGCCAAACCTTTCCCATCCGGATTTTTTGTTTCATGGCAGGGGCAAGGTCTGCAGAATCTGCATCAACAAATGCAGCCAAATCAATGGCGCCTTCATCAAACACCTTGTTCATGGTGGCCTCCCAAACAACCATGAGAATCTGGTGGATCAAGAGATTTCTGAGGGTGAATTGAACTGCTGGATCGAAATGCTTCCAACGATAAAGCAACGGAACATCAAAGAACTTCCCCACAGTAGCTTTCAAGGCCTCCCGGGTCTTCATTTGACAAACTTTATCTGATGCGCAACAGCCAGGAGGGCAATAATGGTTCAGCTTCCCTGAACGTTCTCTCAAAGGAACAGACCAGTCGTCATTCAGCACTGACAAAATCATTTCTACTGATTCTTCAGACAGATCAGAGTTGCAAATGCCCAGCTTGTGGGCGTTCGCATTCTTCCACAGTCGTACTTTGAGGGGCAATTCCAAGACAGTGTATCGGACTACAGAATCTGCTATAGAGTCAATGGCGGATTCCAGCCGGTGCTGGAACAAGCTGGATCGACACGCGTGCGCCATTCTGACCAGTCCTGGAGAGGGAGTGATAATGGTGGACTGATGTCACATGGTTAAAAGGTTACTGTCACTGAGTCACTGCAATAAAGAGTCTGATGGGTCGTCGGGCTGGTTGTGCTTTGTACTGCTTTCAACTTGTAGTCCAGTCTTTTCATAACATCTTATCATCTTATGTTGCAAAAAAAACAATGCCAGGACCGTGACGATAAACTCATTCATAAGTCCATAAGAGTTGCAAAAGAAAGAAAGAGAAGGAAAATAATTCTTGACACATCATCAACCCAATCCTGTGGCCAAACCAGGAAACTTCAAGATCACAGGTTTCTTGCACAATGCACCTTGATGGTGTTGGCAGAAGCTGTACAGAAGACAAACCCCTTTCTCAGATAGGCCATTGTCCAAATACTGCTTTTGTTCCATTGCAGCTACTGATACGTTTGTAGGTATCGAATCGGTACCTTAGCTTTGGGCGAGGGAACGAACAAAACCCTGACTCCTAACACAAGTCCAGGAGAATAAGAAGTTCGAAACTTACATTAAATGCTCCCAGAAAATCAATGTAGAAATTCTTGAGGGTTGAAGATAAGATTAGTAGGCTAAGATGCATGTGACGATTGCTTTCAAAGGGATGTTCTCATCTCGGAAAATTGAATCAATCTGTCCGTCCGTCCCACCAAAGGCATGCCCTGTCCCTTCTGGTGAAAAGATGGACCATCGACATATACGAGAATACAAAATCCCTGCGTTCGCCTAGCAGGGTCAAAATCATTATGACTATCATATCATCCTATCACCTTTTGCTTATGTGTCCACGTCATACCTCTGAGTTGGACAGAACCCCTTCAATCACAAGGCCTTTGGCAACAGTTGAAAAGGCACATGTATGCGCACACACTGTGGAACAGCTTCCCCAGAAAACCGAGCACATAGTCGCTGAATGAACCCCATTGCTGGTGCAACCTTAGCCTTGGATTTGATCTTTCTGCTGACTTTAAACCCTCCCTCAGTAGTAGCATTGTCGGCATTGTCATCATCATCGTCATCATCACTCTGACCACCACCAGGTTCTGGCATTGTCCACACGTTTGTGACGTCAATGACCCTATTCAGGACCACATGTGAAGGCAATCCTTGTTTTGTTGTCAACCACGTTGGAATCTGCTGGAGTTGTGCCTTCAAATGGCAACCGACCACAAAGTCTTTTGCCCTGTTTACATTGGTCTTCACTCTGACACATGTCTTGTACCAGGACAACTGGCCGTTCGGTGCCGTAATGAAGCTGAAAGCATCCCTCAATTGCGCAAGGTGGTATCCAAAACAAAAGGCCCTCATGTGAAAATGTGTGCTGATTGGGGTGATGAGAACGCAAAGGGAGAAAAACATTTCAGATTTCATCTTCGCGGAGCCTAGGAACTGGGCATTTGTACTTGAGATATATATGTTTCCCACGAAGCCACCTGCTAAATACAGCCTTCACCAAGTTCTGGGCAGGGTCCAATTTCAGATTTGATACCTTCTGGGCAGTATCGACCTGACGGGAAGCCCAACTATTGCGGCAGAAAGCTGCATGCGCACGGCCCCGAGAAAAAGTTTCTGACGATCGCTCTGCCCGCTTTTCTGGAATGGCGACAACCTCCTGCGACTCCTGCGCAAGAGAAGTAATCAGGCAGCTCTTGGAAACTCTGAACTGCCATGTTTTTAGAGGTAATATGCTGCTGCTACGGGTTCAATATGATGTGGCTGCAGTATCGTATTTCGTCTCAGTTTACATCAAGTTGAAGTGAAGTGACTTAATAATATTGTGGGTTTGAAGTTTGAAGTAGTAGCTGAGTAGCTGATAGATTGACAGGATAGCAGTCACGCAAGGACATGTGTCATGGCACTGTTACGATGTGGTGACATGGCATGTCTGACTAACTACTATGAGTCAAAAAAAATCCCCGCCCATGGCCAAGTCAAACTAGGAAAAAAACAGAGACTGTCCTCTTGACAACTAGGCGCACCAGGCGCTTGGACTGAAGCACTGCTGGCCTTGGACTGCACAGAGCCCCTGCTACTTCGGTACAATGCCCTCATTGCTTCAGCTACACGCGTCCGAGTTCTTGATGTACTTCAGACTACACTTAACTAAAAGCTATTCGCTTCAGATGTCAAATCAAATGGCTCAAAAAACCCAACTATCACAAAAAAATAAATTACAGCCTTTAGCCTACTACTACTACTGCTGCTACTGCTACTTCTGCAGTCAACGTCAACAGGCAATTTGCCATTGGAATCTGTGTGAAATTTGAACCATCAAGTCCTCTGCAGCTGGAGCAGTTTGAATCATCACCTGGGAGTCACCTACAGTATTACCTAGCGCCATCTATCATCTGTCTATCATTATAAATTATCAATATAAAATATAGAATATCATCCATTATTCATCTATCATCTCTCAATCATCTATCATCTATCACCTATCAGTCATCATCTGTCATCATCCCCCTCACCTAATTCATGATATGATTGTGTCATCTGTCATTTCATGTCATCACCTGCTTGCCCATGCCCGGGCCTTAAATCCCGCTGAGGACGACGTTTTCGCCGCTCGTTTGGTCATGCCCATGACATTCTCCAGGATTGCAATCCTGAGCGGGCGCAGCACACCCGCCACAGCACACCCGCCAAAGAAAAACATAATAACGCAATGTGAAAGGAAACGTATTGCAACTGGTTTTCTTTGGTGAGTTTGCACGAATCCATCGTGACGACTCGATGAAAGGAAGTGCTTTGGCTGCCTTGGCTAAGACAGACAAATACATCAGGCTCAGATGTTGTAGACACATCATATGATATGTGTTCTCCAGAGTTCTCCAGTTCTCCAAACGAAAAACAAAAAAAGAATCTGCAACTCGCATTCTTAGTTACTACCTTTGGGTCTTTGGAACTGAAGAGGTTTTTGACATTCCCATCTGCATATCTTGTCGAACTCTCCTGCGAGAAGAGTTTGCAAGTGAATCCAGAGATATATATATATATATCCACTGGCTCCTGGCATGGCGGCAGGACAGTTGGTGTGGAAGAAATGGCAACGCATGCGCGCACAAATTATGAATCAGGTGTGCACATTGCCAATCTCATGTCAGATGTGTATCTAGTTGTCAATAGATAGTGAGAATGAGAGTGGCAATATTTTATGTTCAATCAGTCAATCACTGATTACTGTAAGAGTAAGAATGTAAGGTCTGTGTTTTCCATCCGCTACCACACCCACTTCCCCATGCGAGTCCTGGTGAAATTCATGCACTGGAGGGCATTCTTCACGGTGTACTGCACAAGCTCCGCCAGTCCTGAGACACAAAGACTGCATCCAAAGATTTACTGACATCTAAACGCCGGTGTAGATAAATATCCATAGCTTAGCTGATATTGTAATGAAACAGTATCATATCAATTCGTTGGTTTGCAACTGTAATGCTTCAAACTGTCACCAAAACTGTACTGTTGATCAAAACATGCCTAAATTTTTGAACACGTGTAATTTAATGATATATTAAAGACAAAGAATTAAAGAATCATATTATAATTTTTAGTGTATTGTATAATTAGAAAGTGTTTTAAGTATAAGTTATAACGTTTTAATTTATAGTCAATAGTTTCAATCTGTCCACAGTAGTACCACCTAGTCAGCTTCAAAGAAGAAACCCGCCCAAGCCCACCCACAGCAATTCGATGAGTTTTTGCAGAGAAATAAGCTTATAGAGAGATAATCAATGAGAGACCAGATAAGAAGAATACTCAGCAGTCAAGCTTAGCTTCCTAGCCGAGAGCATGTTGTGATACAGGTGCTCGATGTTGTAGTTCTCCAACAGGAAGGTCCTCGCCCCTGCCTCAATCAGCCGTCCGATGCAGCAAGATTCAGATAAGATTTCTGGCCACGAATTATAAATTATAGATGAGCTGAAGCTGAAGTGAAAAATCCACGTGTCATCAGTAATGTAACTAGTGATGTGGATGGCAGCCTATATCTGCTACCTGCACAACATGACCTGTACAACAAAGCACGTCAGATCACATAACACCACCATCAAAAACCTATCGCCGACATCGAATCATATCATCCTGTCGATTTTGATCCACATTGAAATATATAATATAATATACAACATAAAATAATATAATGTAATATAATATAATACAATATGTTTTTTAAATAATATAATACAATACAATAAAATAAAATATAATACAATTCAATATGATATAATATTGTTATTTATTTTTTAAGTTATGGTTATTATGATACGAGTATGAGATACCAATCACATCAAGCCAAATTAGCCCAAAATCTAGTCATGGACCCAAGGTGCATGGATCTCACTGGCGAACAGCTCCTTGTAGTTTGCATCCCCAACCAGCTGTGCCAAAGCGTGGCATGGCGCGCCAGATCCAGAACAAGCGGTTCCAACTACCTGAGCATGGGAAGGGTGGCTGCATGTGTAAAATCGCCGTTCGGAAAATTGAAGAGCCGAAGGAAACAACTGTTCGGAAAATTGAAGAGCCGAAGGAAACAACTGCATCATTGCATCATCCTCACTAAGGAAATCTTGAAATCACCAGAGAAAACAAACCAGTTTGCAAGTTACATCCTGAAACTACCTGAAACTACCATCTGCATCCGACATCACTAGACACAGCCCCTCCCTCACGAAAGGCGTGATTGGCGGTTGTTTTCCTAAAGTGGCAGAGCAAATGACCTCGTCTCATTGTATACTTCTGTATACTGAGAGATATTGACCCCGGTTCCGTGTTGGAAGCTAAGCTATCTCAAATCTCAACATCAGCCGCCTTTCAACATCAAGAAGTGGAAGGCGCAAATCAAAATGAGACAATTGAATTGTATGACTGTATGACTCTAGAGACTCTATGACTCAAACAACAAGTTTGAGTTTGTACATCAAAAGTTGCAGTGCACCAATGACCAGTGGGAAGATCGAACTTGTGTGTTGGGAATGCCATACCTCATTCCGGGATTGAACCGCATTTCCACATGCAGTGTGTGCTCAAAAAAAACCGTGATGACCTCTCTGTCCGTCACTCCTGGCAAGTGCGGCCCTCCACCATCAGGTGGCTGGCTTGGAGGAATTCCCCAGGTAGGATCAGGAAGCATCCCACGCTCAATTTCCGTAGCACCACGGTCCCACGCTGAACGCCAGGACTGCTCTGAAATGTTTGAATCACTTTGCATTTCCAAGTCATCGCTTATCTGGCTATTCACAGACGAGAAGTCACCACCCTGAGCACCTGGTTCTGGTTCTACTAGGTCAACAGTGTACGAAGGATCTGATGATGATGACGAGAAGTCACCACCCTGAGCACCTGGTTCTGGTTCTACTAGGTCTACATTGTGCGAAGGATCTGATGACTGCGAGGAGAAGTCACCACCCTGAGAACCTGGTTCTGGTTCTACTAGGTCTACATTGCGCGAAGGATCTGATGATTGCGAGCAGTCACCACCCTGAGCACCTGGTTCTAGTTCTACTAGGTCTACACTGCGCAGAGGATCAGAATCAGGATGAACAACCATGATGACATCGTCATCGTCACACTCTTCATCTGAGGATCCAGTGTCCAGATAAATTGTAACCACCATGGCACTACAAGCAAGAAGCGCCGCCTCCAACAACGCGCCAGGCTACAGCTACGCAGTGCTGTGGGCCAGAATCTTTCAGTTTGGCCAATGACTTGTTGAACAACTTCACAACTCCGCGATCTGGTGGCCTACCATGCCTGCCTGCTTTTCAAGAGAAAAGAACTTTACAATACAGAATGCATTTCAGCCTAATCTTCCAAAGAACCCCAAATCCCATTTTCCCTGACCCCCAACATGCGGGCAAGATGCCAGGCGGTCATCACCCAAGGAGGTCTGAAAATGACCAGTGCAGAGGCCCACACATTCCAGAAAGGCAGTTGCCCACGCCAGAAAACCGGGAGCGTCACCACCATTCTCGGAAGAACTGACGCTCCGTGAGCGTGATCTAGACCGTGAGCACCTTCCGAAGAATTCACAAAGCTTGGTGAATAGTGAATTCTGAATGCTGAATAATTTTTATGATGTTCTGTAAAAGTATCAATAAATATAAGTCTCAGTCTAAGTATGGTTTTATATGATATGTATTCTCTCACCTTTTTACAATTTCCTTGTGGAAACAGGTGCGTGTGGTTTTTGGCATAAAATGCAGCCTTGGCGGCCCATCCAACGAAGCATACAGGTCACGCAATCCCCCCGCAGGCTCAGGTGCATCAGCACGGTAAAGGGATGACAACGGCATGGCCCGTCGTGCAACTGGCGGATGGCCAAATGCAGAGATACAGTTGGTGGTTTGTTCCAACTGGGATCTTTCAAATCTTTCCATGTCAGCTCAGAGAATGGGGATTGTAGCCCTCTGCCATCACTGTTTGTCAAAAAAATATGTAGGGTTGAAAGATCGGAGCAAACTTTTATCTACACCACTGTGATCAAATTAGTGTACCCAGAATACACCTTGCTGAAGTGTTGAAAGATCAAAAAATAGTTAAGATAGTTAAGTGAGCGGTGCCTGACATTTGCAGCACTTCGAACCAGCATGGCCATGCAAACGGCCAAGCTATGTGATTTGTTTCGCGCCCTTGGGAAAGGGCCATCATTCCTCTCAGCTCATCCCCCCCGGAAAAAAATATTATGAATCAATGAACCACAGAAACATTGACAAACACCTTTGCCACCAGCGGATCTTATCTGACCAATTTAAGTTATTTCTTGGGTCATACCTTATTATTTCCAATTTCCAAAACTTCAAAGTTAAAATTAAGTGAGGTCGTCTTAAAAACGAAATTAGTGTGACGTCGTTGTCCAGGCTGAGGTCGTTGAACATGCTTTGCCTGGCAGCATGCATAGCTAATGACAAACATAGTGGTTTTGAGGGTCGGCGTTTGTTTGGTGGCCAATATATATATATATATAAATACGCATATATAAAAATATGTTATGTATATAAGTGTGCAATACGTAAAAAAAATATAATTTTATATAATATGTCCAAGTAGTACGTACATAAATCCATCCGTAAGTATCATGATCCCATTTTCCGTGCTTTAAATCCACTAATAATTAATAATTACCTAGGTAGAGATCTCGTAAGTAGGTTCATGCACTGTTGGAGAGAAAGAGCAAGATTTAGAAAAAGAGAAATGGAGAGAGAGAGAGAGGGAGGGGGAGAGAGAGAGAGAGAGAGAGAGAGAGAGCAGCCCCGCATGAAGCAACCAAGACCGCATAAAGTAGCCGGAACAGCTATCCCCAATCGCGTAGATCGCTCATCTACACGCGTTTTTGTGTTTCCTGGGTGCGGCGGCCCCGTGGAAAGCAAGCAAGGCCAGAAACCAGCGTAGCCGGAACAGCTATCCCTGTTTCTGGCAACGGCAAGGCCCAGCACAACACGGACCTGTTCCTATTTTCAAGGCATAGGACCGTCTTGTTTTCTTCGTCCCTAAGCTTGGTGCGGTTTTCCACCGCGCCCTCCCAAGATAGAAAAGAATTGGAAGCCAGAAAGCCATGCCGAGGAAACACATTGTAGTGTGCATGTGATTTTCTTCACTGCCCTTTCAGCAACCCCAAGCACTTTCAACTCTCTTTCCAACATCCTTTTCATCTCTCCCCTCTCACCCGGTCGCGCCTCAAACAGCTCGTTGTCAACCATGCACATTTTGCGAGCAAGCGGGATCGGGCACAGGTAGGGTCAGGTACTTTATGTACACGTTACATATCCCATCAATTTCGAAATTCTGCCTCGTTAATTTTGGGGTGACATCGTGACGTCGACTTAAATCGTAATTACAGATCTTATGAACCAGCCCTAGCATGCCCTGGGAGACAAGAAACACCACTGAACATACCCATGTAATCATCATATAATCATTTATAACACCTATATAAATAAAACACCATGCCTTGGAGACTCAAGGAAAAACAAAAAACACCACTGAACATATTCATATAATCATCATATAATCACCAATATATAAAACACCATGAGTGAATAATATTGACTAAACCCCATTTTTATATGAATCATGCACCATTGAAAACCCCGTTTTAACACCCAGGAAACCACGAAAATTAACACCCAGGCCCCAGAATCCTGATTTATGTTATATGCATTATAGGGGTTTTTCAAATTATTACAAAACTTTAGTAAACAGTTTCAGTTCCAATCCCCTTTCCACTTAATCCCTCGCTCTTGAGTTCAATTTCTTTTTTCCGCATTGCTGGATAGTTTGATGCCATGTCAAACCAGTGTTTTCTGGTTAACTCAAATCCATCTATGTCAATGGACTGCATTTCCCCCCAATTAAAATTAAAACTATTGACATTTGATGGATAATAACGCCAATCTACCCCCTATTACCAAGTGAGATTTTCCAGCAATTGGAAATGAGTGGAGTCACTACGGTTGTATCTAATGGCAACTGGCTATGTCGGAAGAGTCCATGGGATCTGGACATCAGGCGGATGCAACGTCGGATGCTGGACTTTCATTTGTTGAGCCAAAGATATAAAATCTAGATCACCTATTTAAACCGTCATATACAAGGAAACCAAACAACTTTATAAATAAACATATATAAATATATGTCTATATCTATACAAACACCTATACAAAAACACATATAGTAAAAACATCCGCACATCCGAGCGGAGACATGTCAAACGTCAGTCTCTCTGAAACATGTTGAATCGCTTCCCTCTTTTTTCATCTGCTGGATGACTGATT
>Ga0126342_10011336_pt1 | contig 15926 bp, 14 predicted proteins | sample Cyp1metagenome_FD_92528 | JGI IMG/M metagenome (GOLD analysis project Ga0126342, IMG submission 92528) | Coral microbial communities from Lord Howe Island, Old Settlement Bay, Australia - Cyphastrea 1 metagenome | ecosystem: Host-associated > Invertebrates > Cnidaria > Coral ... | reverse complement strand
TTCTGACTCTTTCTCTTCTGATCTTCTCTCTTCTAATCTTTCTCTTCTCTCTGCCTCTGCCCTGCTCTGCTTTTCATCTGTCCATATTGTCGGAAGTTTGACTTCTAAACTTCCTTCGAATATTGTATGTTTTATATTGTTAGTTTTTTTTTGATAATATTCTAATATATTCTAACATGTTATATCTGCATGTTAGGATACTGACATAATCATCGCCTTGGGTACCCCAGAAGTGCAAGGCGCCATCATAGCCGCCCGACCTGAAGCGGAAGAGAATGGCTTCTGAACATGTCACAGGGCGAATGGATTCTATGATGAAAAATGTGCGATTTGATGGATTCTTGATATTTCTATATATATATGTTTTATTTATGCTTATACAATCTTATACAATGGGATTGACCAACAAACAATCCCCTCAGTGAGAAAGTATGACAGTATGCCCAACAAATACAGGAAATCCATGTCTTGAGAATATTGAACTACATCTGAAATTAGGTTCCTAACCACAGGCCGCAAATCAGTGACATGGTGGCGGCTCTTATATGGATGCAGCCTGAAACCTCAAGTTCCAAGAGCAAACACCGGGGTTTCCTGCTGAATTCCAACAAACGAATTTCCTGGGGCTGGAGACCAACCAACATGATATGAGCAACAATTACCGGGTTTTTTAACTAAGACATACTAAGACTATCATGGGAAACCAAAAAATCTGACCTGTGCCTTGAGGTTATTGAAGCGCATCCCACAGATAGCTCAACCCCCCTGGCGCTTCAGGGAGACCCTTGGCACGGCGGAACGCACCAAGGTACGCCAACAAGCCATCGTTCTCAGGATGCCAACACAAGGAAGTCACCTGCAGGGAGTCCATGGGGGGATAACCCAAGGTCTGGCAATCCTTATGCTGAAGAAACACGTGTGATATGAGGGAAACCATGTTTTTTTTTGCGAGTGCAAATTAAGTGCGCCTGAATTTTCAAGTATATCCACCCTTATGGTATCCAACGAAATAAAAAATGCACAGCAAGTGAGAGATTAGGAAGTCCTACTGAGGTCCTAAGATATACAGCTCTGCCATGTTGCCCGGTTCAGTCCCTTTGACCCAGCCTCCTTCTGATGAGCCTTGAAGACCTTCCGCACACTCATGGTCCGAATGTCCTCGGACACCAGCAGTTGTGGGAATTTAGGGATTGATCAAAATCTATTACACCATATTTTTTGAGGGGACGACCATTCATATATATATATACATATTTAAATAATAATATATATATATACACATTTAAATAATAATATATATATATGTAATATTATGTATATTATACTTACATTATATATTATGTATATATATATATATATGTTATTTAAAATTCCAGTTATTTTTGGTGCTCACCAGGCTACCAGCTTGCACTTTTCAGGAGTGCCATGGAACTGAACAGCTAAACTCACACCTGTCAAAGTTCTTTGCTGGATCTCTGGTTTCATTCTGTGCAGGCTCAATAGTTTAAGCGTTGCTGAATCTAGCCAATAACCCTGGTTAATATCCGCTATTTTTGAACCTGTTTAAACCAATTCAAAAAGTACGTCGCCTTTGCAATGAACCATTCAAACATATTCATCGAACAGAAGGGAAACACTACCCATATATCATCACCATAAAAATTGCCTAAACGGTGCCAGACATCGCACAAGTGCCCATCCATCTTCCTCCAATTCCTCAATGGATTTGAGACCCTTTTGCATGGAAACCCGACGATGGACCGCTCATGTCCATCTCTTGCAGGTCTATCACAGTCCTTGTCATTCACATGCCATCTTTGTAATTGATATCACCAATGTTAATATATAGGTATGGATCAATACCTATTAATACCATTTTTAGGGGGTTATTCACATCCATAAATCCCAGCTATTTTGATGTGAACTACAGGGGTATAAGGTTTTGACACACTGCCAATATGTTAATGTCCCTTAATATGCCATTGATATTCATATCTCTGGGGCATCCCCCTGAATCAATATGAGCCTATCTGAAAAGGAGATTACCCTCAGGTAAACGTTTACATAACGATGGAAAATCACATTTTTTCCATGGGTAAATCAACTATAAATGGCAATTTTCAATAGCTATGTTTGTATACCAGAGGGTATCTTGATAACGGCTAGTTGCATATCCCATGAATTATCCCATTCAATCCCATGATATCACCAGAACACACGGGTCAGCGCCACATTCCAAGGATATTTCTGGCTGATATTCCCATTCAATATTCAAATATACCACCAGCACCATGGGCACATTCCCATCAATATCCCAATAATATCCCATCAACACACCACTAACTACACTACCCCCATGGTCATTCCAATGATATTCCCACCATCATGCCATCGAATTGAGTTTCAATTTCAGCATGAAACCACAAAACTGTTACCATTATACTGCTATTCAAGTCTTGTTAGCTATGCATTCCATGAAATCACAGGAAATTCCCGTGAAATCACTAGTTTGTCTTGCTGAAAAACCATCATAATTTTGCTGGTTATATAAATCCCCATTGTTCACCCTTCAACCCACCATTACCCACCATTTCTCCATGTGTCCATCAGCATCACCAGCTGATCTCGCGAGGCGCTGGCGAGCCACTGACCGCTGGGACTCCAGGCCTAAGGGTGAGCAGCGTCACTGGAAGTGGAAGTGGTGACCGTTGAAATAATATAGGATATTAGATAATATAGATAATATGGTAAATATAGTTAATATAGTTAATTTAATATGGTAAATCTAGTTAATATAGTTAATAGGGTCAATATTAGTTTATATAGTTGATGTAGTGAATATAGTTAATATGGTTGAATATCTGAAATATAGTAGGACTATAGTTAATATAGGATAGTTATTGAGATATAGTTAATATAGTTAATAATTGAGATATAACCAACTGGTGATATAGTATATTGGTGATATACTATTTTTGTATATTGGTGATATACTAGGAATTAGCTGGTGTCATTGAATATTGATGATATAGAGGATATAATATATGATAGTTATCCTATATATATATATAATTTTTTAAACAACCTATGGGGCTCATAATTGGTTATTCATGGTTAATCATGATTTAAGAGGGGACAGTGATGGTCAATAACGGGATGATAATTGGTTCATAAGGGTAACTGTGGAAAAAAACCAGTCAGAAGCCTCCCAATCGAGATTTATTATTGAGCAATGATCCTAGCAATGGGATGGTGCAAAACTGATCCCAAATGGTTGGGTAATGGGATTGTTTTTTACTGGTTTTACCGCATTGGTTGAAATACGGTATGACAGGTGTATATATATATATATATAATGTATATTCTATGTAGGTATTGCTACAGTGCGCACAATTAAATAGGTACTGTATATGCAGGGATTAAAATTACAAATGGCAATAGTTCTCATCACCATCCATCCCTCAACAAGAGAGTCTTGTTCAACCACGAACATTGGAACGGGGGGCACAATCTCATTTTCAAAATATGTTCATGGCATTAAACCACCCTTGCTGTAATAAATAGAGTATTCCTTGTACTTTTTGAAAAATATGCGTCATGGTCAAGTTACACGGTACAGTATATGCTGTATATTACTGTATGGTCATCCATCCCATGCCATGGGAATCCTGATATATAATGAGATGCAATGGGAATATCATGGGAAGATTATTTATATGCATATACATGAATTATATGATATTATATGGGAATTATATGGGAATATTAGTGGGATTTAAAGATATTTAAAGGGGATGCAATGGGAATATCATATCCCGCAATGGGGAAAGAAGTCCATATGGTCCTATGGACTGATCACCATCCCCTTCGGACGCGGCTATTCATCACGCCAAGTGGCCACTTGCGTCACCGTGTTCTTGTGACCTGGGATGGCTGGGACGCCACGAGTGTTTCGATGGCAGAGTGGCTGGGACCGCTAAAATCCCAAGATGTAAATCTAATATATATATATATACGTATTTATTTACATATATATATATACATATATATATATATATATACATATATATATAATAATCATATATATATATATATATCGATATTCATGTCAATATACAACATATTTTCTTTTTTTCATACACTTACCAGTACATATTACTTGGGTGTGTCTGGAAAAAGGGTATACACCCAATTGTAGCCAAATAAGAGAGAACACTGATGACAATCCATGAGAATCCAATAGATTTAGGGTTCGACTATTTTCAGAGAAACCCATTTTTGTTCAGTGGATCTTCAAGTAGTTTTAAGTATCTTTCAATGTGATTTTTCTAATGACTTTCTCATCTTGACATTTCCCAAGCAGTGGATCTCCCCAACCTTCGCCCCTGGAAGGGCGCCCCAAAAAAATGGCGGAGCCCAAGCAGCAAAAGATGGTGGTGATGGCTTCCGAAGCCCGTGGGTCCCACAACTTGATCTGCGAGTCCTGGAGAAAGGTGGAGGGGTGGGGTTCAGAAAGGGGATGGCCCCCAGAAAGTCAGAAAAACTATGGTGAAATGTGGGGTGATATGGGGAAATATGGTGAAATATGGGACATGTTGGGGTTCAAGCACCAAAAGTTTAGGCATGTTTAGGCTATTGCTATGTTTTACATCTGTATGGCGAACATGGTGGAAGAAAAGCACCGGATTTCACCAACTTAGCCGTTTTGGGGATGAAGTCCTTGGAGTGGCTGTCATCGCACATAGTGATACGCAGTGCAGATATGTGCAAATCTAGAATAGAGCATGTTCATGTAAAATACCCTCTGGTAAACAAACATAGCTATTGAACATGGCCATTTATAGTGGATTTTACCATTAAAAATGGGGATTTTCCATCGTTATGTAAATGTTTGCCAGAGGGTAATTGTTGGCAAAATGGCATATACCTTGGCCTTCCGATCAATCCTGCTGGTTCAAACGGTTTGTAACGACTGTCTTGGACACCGATGAAGTACATAATGATGTACATACACATCGTTTTCTACATATCTATATTAATATAATTATATGTCACAATTATTTCAATACGATCAGGTGATATGATATATAAATATACAACATTTTTTGTATATACAATTATATATAACAAGTAAAATATCTATACTATACATATATATTTCATATACAAATATATACATATAATATATATATATATATATATATATATCGTTTTTTTGACATCCCGCCTTGGAGCCAGTGGCCACCAAGCCCTTGGTGGGATGCCAAGCGCAACACCTTGGCACCAGCTGTTCTGGATTTTTTTCGGTTGATGGTGATTGAATATGATTTAATGACATTTAATTGGATATTAACGGGATTCGATAGAACAAGTGATTTCTTGAGATATTTTGCTGAGACGTTTAATGGTGATACGATGGGAATCGCAATGGGATGATACCATATTCTACCATGGCCATGACGAAGCGGAACCGATTGAGGATGGAGGTACCGATTCCATAGAAAAAAGGCATATTTTTTAGGCCTATGTAAGGGAATATCCCCACAAAATATGGCCAAACATATGGTACAGTAGCTCCATTTTAGGATCCTGAAATTCCCATTGAACAAACATGGGAATTTTCCACAGCTATGTTGAATTACTATTACTAGAGGGTATAGATCTCTCGCGTGTGGTTTTTTCTTTGGAAACAAAAGAGTTGCAAAAATCATCGCAAACATCTACAACGACTAATATCAACACAAACTGAACATATACAGGACACTCCTATATTTCATGGGGAAAACCATGTTTGCCGGTTAAGATTTCTCTTTCAACCAAGCCATTGAGAAATATCACCAGTGCAAACATGCCCCAGAATGACGGTGGGGACCAGCACCATTTGTAGATCATTTTCCTAGGGACACCAGTGGTGTTGCTAGTCCAATGGCTTAAGTGTTCCCAGTACACGGAGATTTACTGTGCTGGTGGCTGCTTAGGCCATTCACCTTTGTTCACCAGCGGTATTAATTAAAACGTACAAAGTGCTCGGATATCATTCCAAACCCTTCAGGTTCAACTATACTTTGAAGAATGAAAACACATATATACTTCATTCATCCCCATTTATCTTCCATTCACATTCCATTCACCCAACCGGAAACCCATCAATGGATCGGTTCAAGAGACAATCTTAACCGGAAACCATGGTCTTTTACCATCAATTATAGGGGTTTCCTGGAATCACCATTCAGGCCGAAGAACTTCACATCCCAACCGTGCCCAGTAAAGGCTCGCTCCTGCGGTTTTTTTTCAAGCAAAGCATGGTTTTGTACCAACACATAAAAATGGGATATATGTATATTATAATGGATTATAATGGTGTAATACCCCATATTTGTTGACTATATCTCAATCCGAGGTGGTATAAAACCAACTAATTGGCTAATTACAATGGATAGCTATGTATATATATATGTATAGTAGGAAGGAATTGAATCTATACAGCCAACATTAACGAACTCATGGGCATATCAATATGTAAAACATATTGGTGAAACATCAGCAGAAGTGGGATGGTCATGGTCTGATATAGACATATATAGACATGCATGACATATCCACTTGGATAAAACGTGCAACAAAAGAAACAAACCAACCATAACTCAGTCAGATGCGGAAAGCATCATCAAGGTCTTCCATATCATGGCCCGCGTTCCGTGCAGTTCACGATAAGATGGATGCTGCCCTGAGAACTGCTCGGTGCACAGCCAGCACACGGGAGAGCGACGCCACGGCCGCCGCTTTCTTTGCCTGAGCCACCTCCTCTTCTTTTAAGATGGCGGTTTGCTCATCTCTCATTGTCTGAGTAATATGTATATATATAGTTTGAATGTGGGAAGCCCAATGACATGAATCATCCCCGAATATGGGTTTATGATACTTGGTATACCCCGCTTTAACTGGTATGATGTTAGTATATATAACCCCTTTAGGGTTGGTTACTGGGAAGGTTCATTGAGGTTATTCACATGACCTACTCGTGTGGGAAACTAAGCCAACACAGACTGGAAATGGCGATAAAGAGGAAGGTTTTGACATGTTTTGACCAACATGTACAGTACAGGTAAGGAGACCGTGAATCAACTGCATGGAGGCAAAACAGGGGATGTACCCAATCCTGTCATGCTGAAACGTCATTCATTGCGTGCTGGCTTCATCCATCAGCTTTTTCAAAATCATTGGACTTGTTGGTTCATGTGGCCATTCATAAGCCATCCCTGATTTTACCAGAAATGGTTAGGATTCCATCGTCTGAAGATCGGCTAGCTCCAAAAATGTCCTGATCACCACCATCCCTCGTAGAAATGCTGTCTTGATCCGTCTTGTGCGTATACCCCCATTTTCAGACATGCCCAACTATCACATCAAGTTGGTCAACTACAATTTTCGTACTATATCCTATAAATCACCATAAAATGGTAGGTAAAACCCAAGCCCCCCTATATGTATATATATATACATACACACGTCATATCAAGTTGATATCCTGTGACATATCCACATATCCCCATTAAATGGTTGGCTATACCCATTTAAAATCTTCAAATCATTATCCCTACTATTATCCCCATCCTATCTACTGTTCATTGCTGAAATCTCTATTTTTGTTGGTTTAACTCTTTAACCCGCCTTTCCTCACCACCAAATCAGAAAAAATGGCCATCACATAGACTGCCCCGTCAGTTCGTTGCTTCTCCTCATCGCCCGTTCGCAGGTCCCAAACCTGAAGGCAAAGACACCCATCCATACATTTGTATGCAACACTAGAACTCCATGGGTATAAACACAGTTACCAGAATGGTTCTAGATATTGATATGATGTATATATTATAGTTTGTTGCTTTACTTCGTGACCTATAATTAGTCAACCTTATCACCATAAACCCAACAGGTAGCAAACCGGAACTTCAGCCGACGGGCACCACCTTGTAGGGGCTGCTACCCTCTGGTAGTCAAACGTAGCACTTGAACATCCAAAAAAAATATGTTGTTTTCATGGGACAATGACTTATAAATGGATATATAAATTATAATATTTCACTACCCTGAATTAAGGCCATTTTGGGATGATTCCCCTTACTAAATATGATTATAGTGCGGTCGCAGTGAGGTCGTTATAATTTACCCATATATATATATATGGTGGGTTTTCCAGAGATTCCAGTTACAAACTGCCAGCACTAAACGCTGCCCTCGAGTAATGTATGGCATGAAGAAAGGGCCCCATTTCTGCCGATCCATGAATCGGTTGTCTGTTGCACGTCATAGGGCAATATTTGATGTAAGTCCCCCCAAAAGTTTGATGCAATCAGGCTTCAGAATCAGTTTCCCCAATAAGATGATGCAAAATGGCCGTTGTGGGGTACCATTCTTTCAGCATCTTTCAGCATCCATGGCATCCTTCGCGCCTTGCCTTCGCGTGGGAATCGTCCGCACAGGAGCAGAACTTTTCGCCCGTGGGGGCAATCTGGGCGCAAGGCTGGCAGATCTGCGGTTTGAAGCCACACCGACATCTTGCAATTTTCTTGCGGAGATTTGCAGGAAATTCATCTAGATGGAAGAACTAAGCATTTGTATTCTGTGTATTATATATAATTATATATATACACAGTACGTATATATATATATATACATGCATATATACCTGGAGCAACCAGGGCGGCAACAATTGTTTCTGTTTGGTAAGAATATAACTTTTGGAGAGGCTCAACCGACACCGAAGTTTTTGGATTTCGGATGGTTCCAGCGCTGGTGACCCTGGTGGATTGGTGACCAAAGGATGGCCTAGAAACGACCCTCTGGAAATCAAAGCTGGCTGATTGGGAAGCGTCGTCAACGTCAAAATCCTCTAGACCTGGACAATCTTTATCAATCTTTTACCATCTGGTAATGACTAAGAGTTTGCGATTGAAAAATTGGCCCATTTAGAAATCGTTGATGTACCGAACTTAGTTCGATGGTGATGTTTTTCCATAGTTTTGGGTGTCCAGGCCGCGATGTCGCAGACGGAATCCTTGTGTCCCTGGAAGGTCTGGAAGTTGTAGATGTACTGGTCCTTGGTGATGAGATGTCTCAGCAGTGAAGTTCCGCAACTGAACTCACCATGCCGTATTTCAGAAATGTGAATGTTTTAATTACAAGTGTCTGAATGTTAGAAGTGGTAAATGGATAGGACACACTTGTCTGCATCAAAAATGGTGGTTGCACAGGGTGCAGCAACCGGCTACTAGGCACCCGAGCCCAAAGCTTGATGAAACCCAGTTGATCGCCACTCACCATCACCGACTGGGGAGAAAGCTTTGAAGCCACCGAAGTAGCTGAAACCCTGGAAATAGATATGGTATTGGTATGTTGATGTATGTTTTTACTATTGGAATCTATTGAACATGGAAGGTTTCTGCAGATTTTCCGAAACCAAGAATATCAGATTGGAATGATAACTGATTACAACCTTTGGGTTCCATAGGGGTATAGACCAAAATACAGAGTCAATCCAAAATCCAGTAGCCACTTAGAGCTTTGGATACACAAACAGTAATGCACCAAGTCATGAACATGTGATTTCAGGGTCTTGAAATGTCTTAAATATTGACATATGTCACCTGTAGAAATCAGCAAATCTTAAAGGGATGATACCAGAAATAGACAAACAATGACAAACATGGGATATATTGACTAGTCCCATTCCCATGGTCCCAGTCATATGTGGTTTCATCTCCAACATTCAACCATGTTGTCGTTTGGGTGCGTTTCATATGAACGGGGCAAGGGATTATATCATCACTTGTCACTTATATCTTATATACCAGTTTTTTTTGTGGTTAATAGATGATGGTTCAAACCCCATTAAATCATTCATATTATTCCTAATGACTATAAATGACTATAATAATCAATCAACATCAATCAACCATCATTTATCAGTTGTATCCACTTATCTCCCCTTATTTTGATGCTTAAAAACCTATGAAACGACTAAATCATCAACGTCTTTTGGCGTCCCCATCTTCCCCGCGGGCCAGGGCCTCATCAGGCGTCCAGCGCATGGCCTTGATTCCAGCCTCAGATTCTTAGCCCCCAGGTTTGAGGCCCATGGTTCAATGGGAATTCACTGGATTTTCTGGTGATTAATAGGGATTGAAACAACAAAAATGGGGATGTTGATGCGAATACCCTCCGGTAATCAAAGTGGGGAAATCCCAGTTTTAATTGACGCGGATTTTCCAGCCATGTTTTTGGTACCGGGGGTTCATCACATGAGATGATCATATCAAATGTTGATTTTGAATCGATTACAATTCGAATTCCATTTCTCAATGTGTCTCCCAAAATTAACGACGTATTTTGCAGGGCTCTTGCCATGGCATTTTACCAGCACCCCAAACATCATCATCATCATCATCATCCCAGGTACAGACACCAGCCCCAATCCGTGGTGGCGCCATCTCTGTGATGAGACCATAAAACCAATTCAGGGGGTGCCATCTGTGGTACTTTTTGTACTTGGATCATCCCACTTGGCAACTGGTTGCTAGCGGCCTAGCCACAGTTATAGAATTCATTTGGAGGTTTCCTGAAATAGTACCCCCAAATCATCCACCTTTTTTTTAGACACCTCCATTTATAAACGAGATGACCCCACTATCCCACTGAAGCTGCTAAGCACTAACCACTTGCTCTGGGATCTTCCAAGGTCGCTGAGTCCCCCAAGCGTTGTGCGCCTGCATCACATTCTCTGAGTGGAACTGCAAACCTTGGAGGAAGTCCATCAAATCAACTGCTGTGTACTGGAAGGTAACTCACAAGCTGGTTGGTGGTTTCAATCCCTCCAAAAAACATGAAAGTCAGTTGGGATGATTCTTCCCAATATATGGAAAAATAAAAGATATTCCAAACCACCAACCAGCAAGAAAGGTGTTTACTTCGGACATTGCTCGTTGCCCTTGAGGATATACGGATATACTGTATGTACCATGAAACTGATCAGCAATGAAACCAGCGAAAATGAGCGGAATTTTCTTTCATGGCCCTTTTGAACTTAATAATAATTAGTACTATTGATGAAAAACATAAACACATCTATGGAAACTTTGCAACCTCAAATCATACTACCGTTGAGCCAGGCTCACCTTTTGATATTCTTGATTCATTGACACAAAAGTGATAGCAAACTCATGTCAGAGCAGCCTTTTCAGGGAATCCTGTCAAGAATGGGGATTCCGAGCCATGACGCAATGAATCAAATCCAAAGTGTGAATTCAACACTCTAGCTTTGTGTGCGATAATTCGCTCTAACGGATGATAATTGATGGTCTATATTATAATACCGTCATATATGTCATATTATATAATATTTGAGACAAGGGTATCATCCTGTGGTTGTCGGAATGTTCCAACTTCATTCTGTTTCTAGCGGTCTCCAGTTTATAGACTGCAGGAAATTCATGCCCGAAATTGCCAATGAACCTGCTTCGAAATCCTTGAATGGAAAATAGTGATGGCAAAATCTCTTCAATCAACATCTCGCGGTCTATAATTAGTCAACAAATTTCTCGATTTGAATATCAAAAAACTACGTGCCCATAATAATTGTTTTATCATGATTTACACATGATGATATTGATCATAGTCCATAATCCCTAGTAATCCCCATGATATTTCCACACATTTCCATACGTGTTCATGCATTTCCCCTCTGAAAAATGGTGAGTTTGTCATCATTTGGTTGTTCCCTAACATAGGGCTACCCCGACCAATCATCCATTTTATTTTCGGATTTTCCCCTATAAACCATCCATTTTGGAGTCCCCCCTTGACTTAGGAAACACCATTATCACCAATTATTAACACTTTTTAACAATGATTAACCATCATTAACAATTATCAACAATTATTACATAACCATTATCAACCATCATTAACTACATATTAGCCATATCTTAGCCATATCTTAGCCATATTTTGAGGAAAACCCCATATTTAATGACAAAACGGCCCAGCACCGCGCTTTCGCCAAGGCGCCGTTCCAAATGGTCATCTCCCCTGCCAGGGTGCCCGTGAGTACCCTACGACCTGGGCAAGCTGTGTCATCCTGATGGATGCTGAAATATGGTTTGATATATATGTATATATAATATATGTACATATACTATATATATATACACTATAATATATACACTGTATATATATATATATATCCTATATATACTACACATATACTATATATACACACTATATATATATACTATATATATACTGTATGTATATACTATATATATACTAGATATACACACACTATATATACACACACTCTATATATATATTATATAATATATATTATATAAATATTATATAAATATATACATAGCAATCCTCCAAAAAATAGAAGTTGCTTAACATGCTAGGAAAGGATTGATAATTTAACAATGTCTTATCTTTTTGGGGAGTTGATATAGTTAATATTGTATATATATATATCATTATATATTCATTTTAGTATATGTCGTTGGGTTGGTTTATGGGGAAATCTTAGCCCAAAGGAGCAATTGTGGGAAAACATATATACTGTATACATAGAGGGTGAACCACAAATTGATAACCGTTGATATATTCAATATCTTTATATTCTTGTATTTTACGTATACCTAAATCAAAAGAGAGATGACATCAGGAAACATTTGCACATAAACATACTGAAAATGGATGAACATGGTAGATGTTGCAATCTTTTTAGAGCCAGGCTCAACCGCAGTGCTATCGGACAAGTGGGCTGCCTTTACAACAAGTGATCATAGCCTTGACTCTGATCTAAGGCTTTTTGGGCCCCCCATTTTTGTGAGATGATTTGATTCACTACTTAACATCTCCAAAATCCGTGGGCCCCGGGCTCTGCTAAAAGATGCTCACAGTGAAAACACCACTTTTGGAGGTCAAGATGGGTCAAGATGGGTCAAGTATGCAAATGTAATTCCATGTCATCCTCCAAAAACACAAGACATATCGAAGTGGATGGCTGTTTTCCATGGCTCTTTTTTGTGGCTTTGCTCCCAGCCAAGTTGCCGTGGGGAAACCAGGTCACCACATGGACTGGAGACCTGTGGGGATGTCACTGGTTTTGTGTCACATTGGGTCACATATGCCTCAAAATGGCCCAAATGTCGATGTACGGGTGACCTCTAACATCAGCTTCTAAGCACGTTTTCAGGTGATCAAGTACACAACTGTCCATAGCTTTATCTTGCAAAAGGTGCAGGTCCCCCCATTGTTACCTACAAAACTGCTTGATCTATGTGGCTTGAAGAATCAGAACTCCATGCACTTTATGACTAGTATATGTATACATCATCTGTTGACCTACAACCATGTCGCAAGATGATCCAAATACGGTTTTAATAGCTACAACTCTAGGATCTGATGTGCAAATTCTGGTGCATACCCCATGCTTCTCCCAAAAATCAAACATGATGCAAATAGGTTGGGTGATTTGGTCACTTCAATTGTCACCAAAAGGTATGGGTCAAAACTGATTGGCACCAAACACGCCTAACACCTTTCTCATTTGTATCCATTCATAGTGTGATTGTGACACATATATATATATATAAGTTTCATCATGTCACCATGTATCATCATTTGTATCATTGTTCCCAGCTATAAACCTCCATATATAGGTGATTTTCCCATATTTTCAAGTTAAAACCTCCATTTTGTTCGGGATTTCCCAGCCAGCCACCTGTGAAATTTCCCAGACCGTGACCGCCGAACACAGCACACTGACTCCCTTCAAAACCATCTTTTTGGGATCCGTGTGTACATGTATTTTTGACATATAATTGAGACCAATTAATGATAAGATACAGTGTATATAATACATATATCTATATATATATATATATATCATAAATGCATATATATATAGACATATATATATATTTATTTACAAGCTGCAAATCCAATGCTCAAATTGGGACCAGAGGCTCCGACCGATTCTTGTTCACCGCCGCATGGACGAAGCGTGGACAAATGCCATCGTAGGGGTTTTGAGGCCTCGACCGATGCAGGGCTGGTTGGTGGTTTCAACCCCTCTGAAAAATATGAAATTCAGTTGGGATTATTATTCCCAATATATGGAAAAATAAAAAATGTTCCAAACCTTCAACCAGAGGGGAACCGTTCGCCTCGACCTTCGGATCTGGATGATTTTTTTCGCCATTTAAGCACAGAATTTAAGGAATGTTTTTGGAGTTTTTGGACCACATTTTTGGGGTTTGATGGATTTTTCAATGGATATACATAATTTTTTACATGGATTTGCCACATCAGATCAAAGAATATCTAAGACTGAAGCGAATTAACGGCACTTCTCTCACCAAACCGTAGGTGCAATCCAAATTTGTTACCCATTTCCAAGAACCCCTGGGACATTACAGAACAATTGGCTGACACTCTTTTTTAGAAAGTGTTGACTTGATTCATGCAGTCCAAGGGCAAGTGGCACGAACGGTTTTTTCATGTCTGGAATCCAAATGTAAAAAAAATCCTCACTGGGGCAAGCATTGACAGCCATCGGGACAAAGCGGAAGACAACGATGTCAACAGTGGTTCCGAGGAAACTTCTCTCCAAAACGGTCGATCTGACAACTTAGCACCTTCCTCAATGCAAAAATTCAATGCAGCAATTCGACACTCGCATTCCTGGAATGGAAGAATACTGTCTCGGGGTTGAAGAGTTTTTGCTCAGCCATTGAAAATCCCTTTTTGGACCCACCCACAAGTCCATACGGGTCATGGAAACTATCGGCCGCCAGCTGCAGTGATTGGACAGTATGGGCTGATTTATCTGTATATATATATATTATATTAGTTATTAGTGGCATGTATATACAGATTAATAACATATATTACTATAACATCTGATATATGATCTGTATAGATCTGTATATATATATATATATAAGTATTCGTTTTAACTATCTATGATATCTATGTTATAAGATGTTATTTCCGTGCCATGGACTCGGACCTTCGGGTCCCTTCACCCGGGTCACCCGGTGCGCTTTGGGACGCCAAGTGGCATGGCAAAGGGTGGCACCAATTCTTTGGTGTAATTGTAGTGCCCTGCAGTGAGGCAGTGGGTCAAGTTCCAATTACTTCACGAATTTGAATTGCCCAAATGCAACGGTTATATGGGTAAAGCCATCAATTTTATCAGGATACATATTAATGCATGGCATAATGGGATAGATATACCTGGAATTAGTGGGATATAACTTTTGTAACCAATCATATTCGTCGGATCTGTTGATCTTGGAGGCCCAGCACAGGAAATTTTGGGGCGAGCAAGTCATCCCGATCCTACAATTTTGCAATTGAGCATTGTTCAAAACCGGTTGCTCAAGAACGGAATTCCCAGCTCATGGATTATATCATTGCAATGAAAACAAAGTGAGCAACGCAAATGGGTTGGAAACCCTGATGAAAAATGGCCACTGGACGCTACCGGCTGTGTACAGCAAAACCACCGCAAATGCGCATGAAATGTCATAAACGGGAGCACATGCAAATATATGTACACACACACTCTAACTATATATATATAATCACTTAAATATAATCATATATTTATAATCATATATATTTATAATCATATATATATATATAATTAAACATGTATGCATATGTATATATATATATGTATGTATATATATATATATTCATACACACCTATAATCATATATATATATATAGATACTATACACATAAACTATCATCGAACTGCATGAACAAGTCCCAGATCAACTTGTATCGCTATCTCTGCCGTTTCATCTGCTCCAAACGCTGCTCGATGAAAAAGGTCCATGTCCGTGCGCTGTCACCCTAGGGTG
>Ga0126342_10011335_pt1 | contig 15926 bp, 15 predicted proteins | sample Cyp1metagenome_FD_92528 | JGI IMG/M metagenome (GOLD analysis project Ga0126342, IMG submission 92528) | Coral microbial communities from Lord Howe Island, Old Settlement Bay, Australia - Cyphastrea 1 metagenome | ecosystem: Host-associated > Invertebrates > Cnidaria > Coral ... | reverse complement strand
TAATATTATTTATATATAATTATTATTTTAAATTTATATTTAAAATTTATTTTTTAAAAATAATAAATTTAAATATATTTATATATGTTTTTTTTTTTATAAATAAAAACAAATATTCTATATAACAAAATATAAAAATTATTTAAAATATTTATTATTTATATAAATCAAAATTTTAATATTTTTGTTTATTTATTTATATTTTATTATAAAAAAAAATAAAAACATAAATAAATATATATATATATTATTCGAGCCAAATATATTACCAAATTATTTATTAAAAAATCCTATAATAATTATAAATTTCATAATAATCAATATATAAATATTCCATAAAATTAACCATCAATCCATATCTAAATTTATTTATATTAATTAGTTTTTTCAATAATTTACCCATCAAATACCTAATAAATATTTAATATATATTTTAAAATCTAAATATTAATATAATAATTATAAATTAATCATAATCATTAAATAATTAAATATATATAGAATATTAATATCCAAATAATATTTTATAAACTATATTATTTAATAATATATTAAAAAAAAATAATTATATATAAATATATTTAATTTCCAAAATTAATAAAATATATAATAAAATCAATAAATAAATAAAAATAAATTTATTATATAATATATTTATATTATATATATTATATATATTATATATATAACAACAACAACATTAAAACAACAATTATATATATTATATAAATTTAATATCAAATAATAATTAATTCGCATATAAATTATTAAATCCAATAAATATATATATATACATATTATTTAATCTTATTTATATCTTAAATATATATAATTATTATAAAATCAAAAATAAATATATTACCAAATTAAAAATAAAATTATAATCGAATTCTCATACCTCAAAAAAATTCCTAAAAAATATATATGTTTTTAAAAAATATTATATATATATAATTATTTAATAAATTTACATATAATTTATAAGAAAAAATACTCAAGATAAATTAATTTATTTTCAAAATATTAATTTTCAATAATCAAACCAGACCTACCATCATAAAATATAACCCCAAATTATTCCAACGGCAATTTATATCCATAAAACATATTTCAAAAATTATATAGTTTATATTCATCAAACAAATATTACAAATATAGAATGATAATAATAAATATATAATCGAAACTATCCATATATTTTTTCGTTGCTGCCATGTGAACTTTGACACTTTCTTGGCAGCTTCTTCCACAGGTCGGACTGCCTAGTTTTTTAGGATTGAATATGATCACAATGTCTGAAATTTCATCCAATGTGCTAGAGGGGAGATGTGGATCATCTCATTTTTCATTGTGAGAAGTGAACCACAGAATTGTGGTTCATTTCTCGCCAAGATCGCCTTTAGCGAAAACTTAAAATTCAAAGCCGCACGTCTCCATCTTGGAATCGAGCCGATCACATGGATCAATCAGAGACACTTGTGCGACACGATGCTGAACAAGTTCAAAAACACGCATAATCTGACTATCCAATTTGATTTTCAATCCACTTATTAAAATTGACAAAGGAAATACAAGTTTTGTATCTGGTTGTCTCAAGACTGGTGCCCTTGAATCGCCTCAAAATGGACCTCACCTGACCGGTCCGTGCTTTCAATCGATCGAAGCGAATGTGAATTGGAATCACCGTAATTGCCAATAAGGGATGGAATACAAAAACGATACCAACATGTTCGAACTGCCTCGAATCTAGCAATGCTTGGGTACATCCTGTGTATCTGTATGAACATGTACTTGAGAGATCCAGGAATGTCGATTAACAAATCACCGATTTACGTGCCATTTGCAAAATGAACGGGCTTGCATTGTCTAGCTCGAAAAATACCAGCAAGCTTCGCATTGTCAGGTTGATTCCCCTTCTAAATGTTTAGCAACCAAAGTGGTAATTCCCAAGCACATATTTATGTAAAAGAACGACAAATCTATGCGCATGTCGCCAATCCATCCAGTTCAGTTCATCCATCGTGGCTTCACTAGTCTCCAGTCACGGCCTACTACTCATGGCCGGCAACAGAAGCGCCCTGGAGCGCAGGGGGACGACAAGGGTGTCGCTTTTTTGAAGCGCCTTGCAGGTTTGCAATGGCTTTGCAAAGATTTTCAAAGAGTTACAATGTGTCAGAAAAGGATGATGATGATGATGATGATGATGATGCGTTGCAAACATATTATCGAAGGAAGTTTAGAAGTCAAACTTCCGACAATATGGTAAGATGGAAAAAGCAGAGGTGGGAAGAGCCAGAGGAGAGAAGAGAAGAGAAGAGAAGAGAAGAGAAGAGCAGAGCAGAGCAGAGCAGAGGAGAGGAGAGGAGAGAAGATCAGAGAAGAGAAAGAGTCAGAGGAAAGAGTCAGAGGAAAGAGTCAGAGGAAAGAGTCAGAGGAAAGAGTCAGAGGAAAGAGCCAGAAGAAAGAGCCAGAAGAAAGAAGATGCAGGTGCGCGAAAAAGTAGCAAAGTCGCGAAACACTGTTTTTTTCCAATGGTTTGGGGCTCCGGAGGGTCGAAAAGTAGGCTCGCTAAAGCGGCGGGTGCGGAGCAGTCTGGGGAGATGAGAGATGAAAAATTGCACGCCTTTGTGGCGCGAAGCACATTTGGAAGTCAAAGTGTGCTAAGCACACCAGCTTCGGAGCACTTGTGGAAGTTGAGATGATAAAGTGCAAGCTGTTGTGGCGCGAAGCACATTTGGAAGTCAAAATGTGCAAAACAAACCAGTTTCGGAACACTTTTGGAAGTTGACAGTTGACATGTCAAACAAGTGCACACTGTTGTGGCGTGAAGCACATGTCGAATTCAAAAGTGTAAAAAACTCACGGGTACGGACCAACCACTTTTGGATGTTGAGATGTCGTTTCGTAGCAGTTTCAGCTACGATCACCACTACACTACATTGCACTACACTACAACTACAAGTACAACTACAACTAAACTACATTAGACTACACTACACTACACTAATTACATTACACTACACTAATTACATTGCACTACACAAATTACATTACACTACACTACACTACACTACACTACACGACACGACACTACACTACACTACACAAACTACAACTACAAGTACAACAGCTACAACTACACTAAATTACACTACACTTTTTGACACTAAACTACACTACACTTTATGACACTACACTACACTACACTACACTACGCTACACTACACTAACTATACTACACCTCACTCCACTTCACTACACCCAATTACATTACACTACACTACAACAACAACTACATTTACAACTACATTTTACTACTGTACACTAATTGCGTTGCACTACACTAATTACATTGCACTACACTAGTTACATGACACTACACTACACCACAGTACACTACATACACCACACCGCACTACACTACACCAACTACAACTACAGCTACAACTACGCTACTTTACACTACCCTACACAGACTACACTACACTACCCTACATTACATTACACTACACCCATTACACCACTACAATTGCAACTGCAACTGCAACTACACTACACTCCACTACACTACACCACAACTACAGCTCCACTACACTACAACTACAGCTGCACTACACCACACTACATCCAGCAGTTGTGGGTGAGGTGACCGACCAGGTGACCACTGCAACCATTCCAACCACTCCAAAAAACACAACTCCAACCACCTTTCGGTCCATCAGTGGATTCGCTCTGCCATGTGTGATTCACAACAACCAACCTCTCCTATAGGTTTCCTATTTTTGACACTTCCGCCACCGCCTTGCGCAGTACTACTGGTATATATGCATATAGTATCATATAGTATCAATGGGATTGCAAAACACATATGCATCCTGTAATATGTGGAACTGGCTTGGAAGAAAGCAACCAAGCAGTGCATCCCAATGACCTCAGACTCTGCCAGCTGGAGCTCGAAGAGATGCGCGGACAGGACATGGATACGTTGCCGTGGTTTTTGGTCACCAAAATTTCGAGCTGGACCGTCCAGCTTTCGGCCATTCTCAGCTCACTCCATCATATCGAGGATTATCTTGCTTAGAAACTACGTAAAAACCCATGTTCATAAGTTTCAAAGTGATTGCTTAACCTGAATCACCCACAAGATCTTACCCTAAGCCGTTCATAAGTCCAATAGCTTGAGTCCTGGGTTTGGGGTTATCCATTTTTTCAGGTTGGTCTGGTGGATCAAGAAAACTATTTCAAGCCCATTAAATGTGCTTCACAATAATTTGGCATACTAGTATACTCATGAATATAGGGCTCAATCTGCATAATATATGTTTGCAGTCTGGATTTACCTACATCCATAAACGGAATAATCGGAATATGATTGCTATGCCAAGTGATAGGGTATAAACATGTATATAATACACAACCTGATGGATTACCAGCTTCCATTTCTTTGATGTTGAATGACTATGGTATTTACGAAGATGAACCAGAGTAGTGGGAGTTATCACAGTTGTCACCCCAATAATATTGAGTTCAATATATACTGCTATACTACCCATCTTCTAAGTACACGGAATCATATAAACACCAGGGGACACTATGTTGTGATCTGAATGTTCAACTTATGTTTTGTGTTTTTTGCGTACCCGCCAAATGGACCCAAATGGCAAGTAGTTGGTTCGATGGAGTGATAAATGATGCTGTCTTTCAAATTTACCCTTTCTATACATAACCAAGTCAGAAAAATATGACACCACATAAAGATATTTTGATATGTCGATAATGCATTTTAATCCACAGTATAAAATAGTATCATCCATAAAGCTTTCACCATCTATGCAATGACGAAATGGGGTTGGCCGATGGGGTCGTGCTTTTTTTTGGTGCCCATATATATGCCAACCAACATATTTTAAGACAATGAAAAAACTTAAATCCATCTAGTATCTATTTTTTTTGCGAGCATCTATTACTCATATATACCTGGGTAAATTCTAACCATTCGCTAACTTGAAAATAGCTGAAATACGGCCATTTGGGGATGATTCCCTTTACTAAACCATCATTCCAGTGTAGATACAATTCAGACCCACGCAGCCCACACAAATCTAGAACTACGTATGATCCATATTATCGGTGTGGGTCAAAAATTGTACTGACCAAATGCTTTTTGTTGGCATCCCAATTTTTCTCATACCCTCATGTTGACAGGCGTATCCGTGGAATCAGATATCATATGTAGTTTCTCCACCACCTATCGTATATTGTGTTTCATTCTGTATACCCTGCCATTATTCATCTCATCAGTATGATATCTATCACGTATTCGATACCCCCACCACCATGTAAATACTTTGCTGGTACCCTCATATGGTATGCAGTATCTAAATATAACTATAATATATATATATATACATATAGTATCAAGTATCTAAATATAACTATATATATACACATATCTACTTTAGGATTGATATAGTGCAGAAACATGTATGTATGTATGTATGCATGCATGTATGTATCTATGTATCTATGTATCTATGTATCTATGTACGTATGTATGTAATGTGATGTGGTGTGATGTCATGTCATGAAATGTGATGTGATGTGATGTAATGTAATGTGATGTGATGTCATGTAATGTGATGTGATGTCATGTGATGTCATGTAATGTGATGTGATGTCATGTCATGTCATGTAATGTGATGTGATGTCATGTCATGTCATGTAATGTATGTATTGATCTTTGTACGGCCACATCACTTAGAGGATCTACCCCAAGCATCGCCGCATCACGGCTTCGCCTTGGACTTGCTCCGACTTGGCGAGTTGGAGTGGGAGCGCGTCCGGTTTGGTGATCCCGAACGGGTGCCTGGCGGCAATGTGGTGCCCCAGTTAGTTAGCGAAGTTGGTTTATACCTCCAATAACTTGGGTTTATGTGAGATATACCGAACTACTTCATGGGGCTTAGAAAGCAACACACATAAAATCTTAGGGGCACCACCTTGTGATAATCATTTTGAAAATCATTTGCAATGTAAGAATTGTCACTTTTTCTGTGGTTTTTCTTGAGGTAATTACAGCTCATGACCCATCGGGCCGATCGGGGTATTGCTCGATATGTTTCAATGCCATTCAGGCGGCCAATTTTCATCTCATCATCTCATCGGCTATGCGGTGGAAACAATGATAAACCATGTGAAAAATCTTTGAAACGGTAAATTTCTTGGCTCAGTACTATATTGCATATTTATGGTAAACACATGTACACAAGCAAAATGAAAATCAAGGTCTTCCCAGAAACAAAATCGGACAATGGGAGCATCCTCGACGTTTCTTTTGTCCGCTCCGAATCTCAAACCAGTCTTTGTCTGAATCTGGGGCAAGGAAAAAATGCACGTCGCAGGTCGCAGGCTCAAAGGGACAACCATATGGGTGCTATGCGTTGAGGAATCAATTCACAAGGAGCACTTCGGCTTCTTGCTGGTCCCAAGAACCGAAGGCTTGCAGTGGCCCCTAGCAACACCAAGACCCCTGAGGTGATCCAAATATCCCAAAATATCCCAAATCCATTGTTGCATCATCATATTCCCATGAAATTGCCACAACAGTCCTTCGGGCTGTGGGATGGGAGATATGTTGCGAAGTGCGCTGGGTCCTGGGGCCTCAACTGTACCGTCTCTGCTGTCACTCACGTTTGGATCCTTTCGATGGACATTAATATAACATGATCCAAGTATTGATGGTTAACAGTTGACATCCTCATATATTCCAATGGTTGCTTGGCTAATTTACCTTTTTTGATGGTTTCGACCCATCCCCCAATGGCCCAAGTAGAATTACTGTAGAAAAAACACCATTTGATGGTTTTGGCATGTTTTGACTTTTGACCCATCCCTAATTGGAAAAAAACATCCAACTAAACCATGTTGCAATCACCAAATGGCCATGGACCAAGCAACAAATCACCCGTGATGCGAGCCGCTTAGAGCTTGGCCCTTCTGACGTTCTGGAAGATATCACCTTGCTCGAGTCCAGTGACGTCGCGACGTCACGGTCCATGAAGTCATTATAACTCTACTAACTGATAATTATATATATACGTATAGACAACTGGCAATATATATATAAATATATACTAATCAACTATACAAACTATAGATCATTCTAGACTATACACAATTTAATGAAATTATATGCATTATATTCACTCCATAGCAACATTTGCGTCGCTTCAATCCCAGAGTATCGCAGTATCGTCTCACAGAAACCATCGGTGACGGAAGATTGGGGGAGACCATGGGACTGAAAATCTGAGAGACCCAATCTATGATAATTTATGGGGATACAATGGTGATATTTCATACAGATATCATGGGGATCTATTCAGAATATCATCAACAATATGATACCAAGCATCCCGAGGTTTCATTGTTTGCCCAAACATGTGCCTGTGCGACCCCTACAACTCAACCATTACTCATCACTTTCTCTGATTAAAATGGACATGTTGGGTTTACCCAAACTGATCCCAAGAACATCACTGGCAAGAAGAGCTTGGATCGGAGAGAACTACAAAGCAGCCATCAGGGATCGCAATGCTTGGAATTTGGAGAATCACTACTGACCCCGGTATACCGGGTTAGTAAGTCCCATATGCTCCTTTTCTGTTGCTTTCCTTGGATTTCTCAGTCTAGCTCTACAGCGCCATCATTCGAAGTGGTTTTACTTGGTAGTTTCGCCCCTTGAAGAATACTAATCGCTGGTGACATACCAGGACCAGAAAGGAACGGATCACCCATCCAGGATCCCAATTTTTCAAGGTGGTCCTTTCAGCCAGTCACTAGGCAGATAATGAAAGTCATAGTCCTTCAAGTTTCCAATCCATCCCCACAAGATCAGCACAGCTTTCTCAAAGGTCTGCATGCCGTGGGCTTGATAAGGCTGATGCAACCTGGATGAGCGTGCGGAGTGTCCATGGCTAAAATTCAAAGATCTTGTTGTTCGTTTAAACCAAAACAACAAAATTCAACTAAGCATGGTTGTATATATATATACATGTATGCACATCAATATGTTGTTCACTCTTATTGGTGTTTCATAGTTTCATTTCATTAAGGTAACGTTTAACGCCGCCATTGATAGGGATTTCCCTTTCAATCAGAACTCAAAAAAGGCACTCATCGCGGCCAGGTAACCAGAAGGAGTCTGGCCCCCCTGTGGCTGTCTGCACCTCAGAATCCTCATCGTCGGCGAGGAAGAAACGAGCCTCTCCCGAGATCACGTGGTACATCTCAAGTGGCTCATGACGATGGGCCGGATAGTAGATGCCTAGGGCAGTATATCTGTCTGAAAATGGGGTATATCGAGGTATATCGGTATATCTCATAAATGGCTAGTTCATAGGGAAAACGCAAATTCTCAGACAAACTCATCTGAATGATGGGTTTGAATCACCAATTTTCGGGGATACATGGGGATATCGTGCAATAGACAACCAACAACATCAATTTGGGCATATTTGGGTGGTTGCAACCAGAAAGATGGATTTCACCAAGGAATATGGTAAACAAAATGGGGAACCGATGGGGATGTCATGGGACAAAATACTACCACCAACAAAATGATTCGGGTCCGACGGATAAATAAATACCTTACATGGATATACATGGACGTACATGGAGCATTTGGACAACAAACCCCAGCGGAAATGTGATCCGAAGATCTAAAGAAGTCCATATGAAAGCAGGGTTTCTCATTTGGAATGGTAATTCTGAAAGATTTCATCATCAAAATGGCAAAGATATGCCGCAAACCTAGCCAACCAGAGTTTGCCCTTTTTTTGCAACGTCACAAGCAACCATGGTTTAGATGTGCTTTTTGTTGCGAATAAACCATCAAACTTTTGTTTTCTTTTGGGGGTACACCCCCTGGCCCGTCAGGGTGGGATTTGACCATATTTGAGCACCCCCGAACCTGGCGGAAGATAGAAGAAGCCAAACATCGAATCTGTGCCTCCGTTCGAGCGCGTTCGATGTGCACATGGAAAAAGTTGTGACATTATATGGTCCATGGTCAGAAATTCTTGAAATGGTCATCCCACAGGCCGCGTGTTCAGCACCTTGGTTCCCCCGGACCCTTGCCTTTGTACATGACGCAATCCTTCAGCGGCTTCAGAGACGGGTCCATGCACGCGGTGTACGCTCCACTGGGATACCACGGGCAGCCGCGGAACTCCGTTGGAATACCAGCCCGTTGGGGCGGAGCATCTGCACCAACCTGTGGGATTTCTTGAGACGCGCGGTTGGAGACGTACCCATACCTGGTTATCACTGAAATTGGGGTAGTACGATCCAGTATAGTCCATTATAACTACATATATACATATTGAAGTAATGGTCTCATATCCATGATATTCATTGCCCAATTCATTGATAATGGTGATTACTTGTTGTGTTTTCCACATGGAATAAACAGGAAATTGTTTCTGCAAAGCGAAATTATAAATGATAAATCAATATCGTCCATTACACATTGACATTAACCAAACGAAATCACTTTTTCCACGAAATAACATGAAATCTGGATATAGCTCAAATTACCAGCCTTTTGAGTCATACCATCCAGATCGTCAATTTTTCCCTCAGCTCTTGAACGCTAAAGTCATGCCTAGACCATCGATCCCCAGACTTGGATGATTCCCCAAAAAACGATGCGACGTGCCTGATCAAATGTATCCATATCAATCATCAGTTTCATCAAGTAATACAAGTACGTTTAAATATCATTGTCTATAGCACATCAAGTTTTTGCATGACACCAAAAAAGATTACATTCTATCCGATCCCCATTGCAAAACCATCCATCAGCATGAAATCCAGAACTGTCAATGATATGAAATTGATGTTTCACTAATATACCACTTATACTCGATCCACTTATACGTAGCCATGTTCTCATTTATCCTCCAATGAAACATTGCAATTGAAAATCCGCGAGGTACCGTAAGTGGAATGGAGGTTTCATGAAAATCATTGAACTATTGCTGGTGGATTTTCCAGCCTGCGCCATGTTTGATGACACTGGAGGGAAATCCTATTAATATCCCATTAAACCTCCATCAATCCCATTCATATCCCATCAAATCCCCTTAAAACCCTATTAAATCACCATAAATTCCCATTTAAAATCACTATAACATCCCATTTTAAATCGACAGGCCCATTAAAATCACTATAAAATGGGCCGAATCACCGAGCCACTTTCCTCATCTCAGGTGCTCTGGGCTGCAGGAAGGGCAGCAGCTTCTTCCCGAAGCGCTGCACATCCTCCGTCTCCGACTGCAGCCACAGCACGGCTGCGTGCTTCAACGTCGCGGTCACCCGGTCCGCGGCCAGCTGGTAGAGATCCGAAAGCGCCCGGGGCACCTGGATTTTTTGTGAATTCACCAGCAAAAATTGTGATTTAACCAGCAATAATTGTGATTCAACCAACATGATGATTTAACCAAGAAACATGATGATTTAACCAAGAAAAAAAGGGGTATCGTGGGTACACAATGAGATGAACAGGGAGATGTATGGATATCTAAACACGGTCATGTGGTAAACCGAAAGGCTTTACTAGACATGGGGATTTCAAGGCATAGGGCAGGAAAAGGAGTCAACGACCCAACTGATCCAAAAATCCCAATGTAAATCAGGTGATTGGTTTTGGCTGCAATATCTGCGTTATGCTCAAACCAACGATCGCGAAGTCATCCATAGTCAGCCCTTCAAATCGGCCCAATTCGACAACAAAAGAAGGAATCGGCATATACTGTCCATCCAAATCACCATGTTTTGCTGGCTAAATCACCTATGTTTGATGCTTAAATCACCATTTTGGATGGTGAAATCACCATTTTTCTTGGTTTTTGCATCACCATTTCCTCGGTTTTTAACCAACGCCCGGGAACTTCCAACGGTTCAACGAGCCGTTCAGCCCAGAGGGTCAGCAGCGGTTCTGTCTGCGAATCGATGCCGTGAAGCTGATCCGGGAAGTGGAGATAGCTTTCCCCTGGCCGGGCAACGGAGGTACAATGCGTAAAAATATCATTGATATTATGACCACATTTTATACAATACTGTATCTGAAAAAATACATAATACAACTACATCTTATATATATATGTATATATTATATGTATATATATATATATGTATATATATATATATTATATATATATGTATGTATATATATATATATTATATAATCACTTATATAATGATATCAAATTTATTCTAATTTTACATAGACACATATAATTACAGATGTATAGTCGCGCATACTTATACTTGTAATAATTTATAATAATTTATAATAATACATGTATGTATATACTGTATATATATATACATACACATCTTAGGTTGACATTTTTTAGATGTTGATCTTGATTTGCACACGAGGCCTTCAAAAAAGAACCGTGGCACGCCTGGCGCCAGCGGCAAGCTGCCGACTCCCGTGAGGTAACTGCCTTGGCCCAGCAAGCGGTGGTGAAGTTCCAAGGACCTGGGCGCTGGTGAAGTTCCCTGGTCATTGCCATTTATAGTTGATTTTCCCATTGAAAATGGTGGTTTTATGGTGGTTTAATGGGATTTAATGGGATTTCCCCTAATACTTCAATGGGAATTTCAGGATCCTAAAATGGAGGTACTGTACCATACTTTTGGCCATATTTTGTGAAGATATTTCCTTACATAGCCCTTACATAAGCCTTATAGTACTTCCAATTTAGGTTCCTGAATTGGCCATTGATTCATGGTGATCTACAGTGATTTATAGGGGGTATATGACTTAATATCACTGTCTTGAACGGTGCTATTCCCCTTAAACAGTGATATTATGGGGGTATATCACTATACATATATGATGTATGGATATTATAGTGATAATGTATAGATATGTGTGGGGGTATTAAACAATGATATTATTAAGGGTATGGGTCAAAACTTTAGACCTGGGGGACCACAAATGGCTTAGTATGCTTAGTCTATTTTTAGTATGACCCATCTGATTACAGGGGTTTTGACACACACCCATATGATTGGACATTTCACGGTACTGAGGATTCATGGACATTGTAAGGACAATTGATGGTATATTATAGAGGTTTAAAGGATATCATCAAATTGAAACAACGTTATTTATGAAAATCATAGGGGAAAAAATATGGGGTTAAAAAACAAAAAACACGGATATGCATAAAACAAAACTGAGGGAAAATGATTTGAGGATATTCCCTTCAGAAGCTTTAAACCATTGGGATATTATTGGTATTCCCATATGCTCCATGTATGGTATATTTACCTACATTTGGTGATTTTTAGGGTAAATGTTGGTAAATATATGTAAATATTCCATACATGGAGCATGTGGGATTATATAATCCATTGGGATATGTTTGAGATGATGGCGATAATTGGGATATACCCACTATGGACCAGAAAATAGCCACCAGCTAAACATCCGGACACCACTAGTATATGATTTGATCCTTCATATGATATCATTGAAGTCAAACAAGACCGTTTTCTGTTTGTGCATAATCATTTTCCAATGTTCCTTTGATTGCCATTTGTATTCCACACAAAATGCAAAGGAAATAACCATAACAGGTGGATCAATGACGCTGAATGGTCCTTCAATCATCCAAAACCCCAGTGTGGCAGTGTGGGTCAAGACCAACACCAAACACCTCAAGAAGCCTGCAGTGCGGGTCTTTCAAAGGATTGCGTGGCGAGAACTGGGTGAATTACAAAAAATCAAAGAATTATCATAAATCCATAGTCAAACAAAAAAATTGTCGGGATGACTTCCCCTATCTATGTATTTATCATTTTCTATCGGTGGTTCCTCTTTTAAGATTCCAACATCTGTTTTTTGTCAGCTTCTGAAGAGCTTGCCAAGGCACTGATGGCTGTGCACTGGGTAATGCCAATGAGGCGAAACCCAGAAAATGCCAAGCCGTAGACCTCCGGTAATCGAACGTGGCAATTGAACCCCCCCTAGACATGGAAGTTTGAATGGGCACAAAAAATATATATATATGTTCATTACCACAGAGTAATGGCTGTTAATGGTTTTTGGCATGTGTTGAATTGTATCTAATTGATTTTTGTTCAATGGTCTTATTTTTTTTAAATTGTGCTAAATGGTCCCTTAATTAATGGTTTTCAATGGTTTTAACCTGCAAGAGAAATTGGTGGTTTCAAACAGTTTGACAATGCGTTTGACGGTTTTAGTAAAGACACTGATGTTAGTAAAGAAACTGATTTCAAGTGGTCGATTGTCAAACTGATCGATCCCTGGAAAATGGGCTGCGCGATAGAAATTGGAGGTCCTAAATGGTGTTTTTCTCAATGAGAATGATCTGAGTTCAAACTAATCCAATAAGCAATATTGGAAATGGGCTTATTCCTTCCCGGCAACAGCAAGCAACCCCCCTAGAAATCCTTGCTATTGGATCTGTTCATAAAGAGCCTTTGATGCATGTCCGCATACATTATTTGGGCTGCATTTAGATTATTTGGTGGCAGTATATGCAATATGTACCAAAAAATGACTGGTGAGATCATACCATCGGGTAGTCCCCAAAAATATAAAAATCATAGAACTTGCGCCAGATCGATCACTGATGAGTGACCCGTAGTAAAAAACAATGTATTTTTTTTGGTCGTGGAGTTCCATTTTAGAAGTCCCCGGAGTTCCAATGGCATGTGTGAATGAATTGATTCAAGGGGGAAACATGCTGGAAACCTCGTTCCAAACATATGGATTTCAGTGCGTCCTGTGGATTTCCCCACCCTCCCTGGGAAGGACTTCAAAATGCCAAGGCACCCACGGTCTCCGAATCTTCAAAGGGGTGAAAGTGACGCATGGGCACCTCGTTCGAGGCAAAAAGGGATCAACCATTCGCCTGTCCCTTTTGGATCCTAAGGGACTTTGTTTTGGGACACCCATCCCCGCGGTCATACGACTCCTCTGTCATTCATCCATAGCGCCGAAACATGATGAAACATCCCTCTTCTAATGTGTAACTATCTTACCATCTACTGGTTTCGAGCCACTCTTTGGCAACCACCAAGATCCAAATCTCAGCCCTTGAACTTGAGATCTTCAGGTACACCAATGCTCCATATCCCAATTTATGTTTTTTGGGTTATCAGGGTTGAATTATCCATTTCCCCACAAGACACTCATTTTACAAATGATCATTGGGCCAATTGTTTGGCCCATCCTACATGGTTCAGCCTTGTGTTCCATCAACAGATGACCAGCTTTTTATTGGGGTTTTCCTCATCATTTTCAGAGAAAACCACATGTTCAAACACGTTAAAGTCCACACTTTTCTCCTGCCTCATGTTGGAAGTCCTTGATCTTATGCTGCGCCGTGGTCTTCAAGGGAGACGCATCCCAGGGATAGTGCTGAAACTCGCCCTTGGCCATGTGAACCCTCCCAGCTGGTGCTCCATAGTTAGCGAAGTTGGTTTACAAGTAGGTTCGCTAGGATTTGATTTGTGGTAGATAATTATAATATATATATATATATGAATCATACATATATATATAATCTAATATATATGTATACAGAAAGGTACGCTGTCAGGTCCCCATTTTTCCACGTTTCTGGAAATGCAGTGTTTTTTGCTACATCATGTTCAACCCTTTATGTTCTTATACCTGTGATGGTATTGCTAGAGATCCACACAGATTGTCAGACTTCCTCAGAGGTTGCCAAAGAATGTCCAGAGAGTCATGAAGATTCCCAGGGAAAGGAGGAAAAATAAACATAGTGTGTGTATATATATATGTGGCTTCCCCTAGAGGGACAGGTGGCCAAGGAAAAAAACATTTTTTTTTTTGGGCCTACCCCCCCTCATAGCCCTCTTATGTACATAGCCTCTCCCTGATGGCAGGTTGCCAAAGGTTGCCAAAAGAATGTCCAGAGAGTCATGAAGATCCCCTGGGAAAAGGAAGGAGGGAAAACAAACATAGTGTGTGCATACCGTAGGGGAGAGGTGGCCAAGGAAGTTTTTTTTTTTTTTTATGAGCTTCCCCCCCCCTCCTAGCCCTTCTATATATAGCCCTCCTATACATTGATGGACTTGCATGTTCCTTGTAGTAGTACTACTGTATGCATCTATGATATGGATGCTACATAAGTAGCGCATAGCAATACGTACACACATTTTCAACATGTACTTTGCATATGTAAAGGAATTCTTCCAGGATTGACAGCAATAAAGACTCTTTGGTTGCAACTGACTTTGCTCGTAAGAGTTGGCACAAGGTAAGGGCAGCTCCAACTTACCCTCTCTCCAAAAATATGTTTTTCCTGCATATTTCATAGTAATTTGCTATGCCACTGCATATCTAATCCAAGTACCCTGTTACCATAATTGTTTGGCTGTGCTTTTGTAATCTTTTGTGACAGGATGAGTACCACCCAAAAAGAGGTAAGACTGTTTTTAAAACTTGACAGAAAACAGCTATGACACAACACATTGGACTAGGAAGTAGCAGCTCCCAGAATGCATTCATATGGAAAGGGGTCCCTTCTCAACCCTTTTGACCACTACTCACTCTTGCTCTTAATTCTTTTATCTATAAACTGTATTAAAAGTTTCAGGGATTGTTTGTGCTTTAGTGGGTGAATGGTTTCAACCAGTATGCAAGCGCATTGTCACAAGTGCGCAGTATCAGTATATATACAGTAGAAATGGCAGCTTCGAACATACACTGATTTCTAGAGGGTATTTTGTGATAAAGGCAATTTTTTTTGCAGATACCATAGCCATTTGCTGTGTCAACACATCCAAGCTGCATTTGCACTTAGAATGCAAATATTTTATATATACATTTTTCTTATATAGTACATAAAGTTATG
>Ga0126342_10011334_pt1 | contig 15927 bp, 17 predicted proteins | sample Cyp1metagenome_FD_92528 | JGI IMG/M metagenome (GOLD analysis project Ga0126342, IMG submission 92528) | Coral microbial communities from Lord Howe Island, Old Settlement Bay, Australia - Cyphastrea 1 metagenome | ecosystem: Host-associated > Invertebrates > Cnidaria > Coral ... | reverse complement strand
TTTTTCCGACAATCAGTACTTTCGGATGTTTTTGGTCTCAATGGCCGACATCATTGGCAGTTACGAGCGGCTGCCCAACGATGCGGTGCGGGCGGTTGCCGTCGCGAAGCGACGTGAATATTTAATATTTATATTATATTAAGTGACATGGAGGGTCCCATTTCAATGGGGTTACCCCAATAGCTGGATGGATTATTTCAATTTATTTTAGAAGGAACGTCCGAAAATAAGACATGGATGACTTGGGAGTACCCCCATTTCAGGAAACCCTCAAATCAAATATCTACAATCAGCGAAGGGCCTCGTCTTCACGGTCCATATCCACCAGCCATCTTGGAGACTCGGGCAGCATCAATGCCCTGCACAGCAATAGAAACACAGTGAATCCAAGGTGGTTGTTTACAGCGAAAAACGATATTTCAGCTTGAATCTCAAATCTTAGAGAATTTGGACAATGTGTATATGTGTGTGTGTGTTTGTCTGAAAATGGATCAATATTTTGTGTTTACCCTCCATGTTCTGGGGAAAATGATGATAAATCATAGTTTATCATAGTTTATCATCAAATCCATGATCAAAATTTCGGGTAAACCCTCAAAATGAGGTAAACCCTCATAAACCCTCATAAACAGGAGGGTTTACCCCATTTTGATCCCCTATTGGATTTTCTATGATAAACCCATGGGATGTTGCAGGATCCAAGGGCCCAAGCCCTGCGACCGAGGCGATCAAGGTGGGTAGGGCGGCCATGACAGTGAAGACCTGGGCTTGAGAAGTCAACTGGCAAAATGGATGGTTTTTAGGATGATATACGTGATATGTATATACTATATATATATATACTATATATATACTATATATATACTATATATATATACACTATATATATACTATATATATACATACTATATATATACATACTATATATATATGTGTATGATTATATAATATGTGATATATAAAGCATTGTAAACCAATATTGATGAACTATATTAAATTCTAACTTATGCATAACTATCAACCGGCCATTGGTTGAAAATCTTGAAGTCAATCATTTTGACCCATACAGCATCGATCTTGGGCCAAAACCTGCCAGCCATAGCGTTCCAGCATGCACCAGGCGATGATATTCCTGGGCAAACATCATGGAGAGAAAAAAGGGGGATATCATAGGGATGGAATGGGATATATCACCAACCATTAATGATAGTGATGTTGGTTGTGTGTGAACATATGTGAACATGGATGAGAATAAAGTATACTATAATTTACCCTCCCAGTGGCCATTTTGACTGGAAAAATGATGATCAACCAATGGATTTGGGGATACATATGATATATATATATATTGTATATATATATATATTCAGACAAACCCAAACAGGTTTGTTGCAAAAGAGAAGGGAAAAAAAAAAAAAAACGAAGTTCTGTCGAACATCCTGTCATGTCTCCCGCAACGTTGAATCGTCGCACTCTTTCAGGTCAAAGTTCACAAAGTGCTGCCAAGACTCACCCAAATACTTCCCAGAGTCCAAAAGTACCTCCGACGAAAAATCGGCATCTCCAGGTAGTTCTCGCATCGGACAAAAAGTGTCAAAATGAAAAACTCATACACCACTCAGAAACCAAAAAAAACTGTACATAAAAAGAATCAAGAAGTATCTGAAGCCTTCCAGAAAATTGGGGCTCACTCGATGTACATCAGGAAGACTCCGCGACCTTGGCACTTATTGGCCCCAAGACCTCACCATGACCTCTCCAGGGGATCCAAGATGATCCAAGGGGCTTTCGCTGGGCAACGCCTCTGCCAAGATGTCGAAACCCACTGGTAGGCCTGTCCAAATCTAGGCCCAGTGGGAACTCCTCCCGGTTCCTCGACTTGTCTTTGAAGTCCCTTCAATCTTGAGATTGTTTGATGTTTGTTGATGTTTTGTTGTTCGTTTAAGTTGTGCCAGCCGATGATCTGCATGCTGCACATTCCATCTTTATTGAATATGACGATTGAAGTTGTCGATGGTTGTTGTCGGCTTCCTGCTACCTATACAATTCAATCCTCTGCAGCAAGCGTGTCCATCTCTCAGAATTGCAGTGTGGCGAATCGCCGGCTTAGCCTGCTACACCTATGCCAACCATGCCACGCATTGCAACAAGGCTCCAAAAGCCCTGGCCTTGGGGTTTTCAAGGCCAAGCACAGCCAAGCGGCCAAGCACGACAAAAGCTCTCATTTCCAAGCAGTCAGTGTGCACGCTGTAACAATATGTAACAGTAGTGTAACAATGATGGAGAAAGGCAGAGAAAGACTGCTTTCTCAGAGCCACACTAAGCGCAGTTGCAAATCCGAAGATTGTAATGACCGTGGATGACAGGATGAAAGACCTCATAAGCAAGCTCACGCCAGTCATATCTAGTCATACTGTATCATGTGTTAGTCATTTTGTGAAACTGACAGCGGCGCCTAGTCTCATGAAATCAGAGGTTCATCCTTGCATGTCCCGGACATCCTGCCTTCGACGCCCGTGGTGATCTGCAATCCAACCTAAGACAAACGTGAGTCTCTGTGTGTGTCTGAGTAGACTTGCTTTTTTGTCAGTCACAGTTCCAAAGATGTTTTGAGAGCAAAGGGAACGTTATCCCAAGGACCCATGCCTCTTTCTCAAAATCGTTCCTCCCTCATGTACCTGTGGACAAGAATTCAGCTTTCTTCGTAGGATCCCGGCCCCAGACTGGTGCGCCCACCACCATCCCAGCAAAGACCGCTGAAGTGATCAGAGACTCCTTCAGGGATTCTGCAGAGGACAAATGAAGTGCTTAAAGCAGTGGTTCGGGTAAGGAATTCAAGCCAAATCGGAAGGTCGAATCCGATCCGGCCGCATCGATAGCAGGGAGTTGGTGTGCAAATTCAGGTCCTCGTAGGAAGTAAGACCCCAGTCACAGCGCCTCAAGCAAATTTTGTGACGTGTCACTACGTGTCACTTAATAGCCAAATCAGTCATATTGTGAAGCATTTTGGCATGTTCATGGGTACAACAAACAAGGATTGCTGTAAATGTGAGACACCTCCATAGTTTCCATCTACAAATCTATAATCTCTATCCATGGCTCACAGTAGGATTTCCACTTCGCACCACAGCCACAACAAGCTGTTACTGGCATCAAGGCAAGACTTCAGTCACGTAGGACAGGAATGTGACCTGAAAGGCAGGATAGCAACTTCCAACACTCTCGAATGGGCTGGGAAAACAATACCACGTCCAACGTAAATGTTATCATGTTAACATCTAATCTTAAAACATCAACAACTTAACAATTTGGGTTTCTCTGAAAATGTAGTGCCTTCAAACTTTAACTCCAATGATATCATTGTTCCAATGGTTTTTATATTGTTCCTATGAAATCCTATGGAAAAAATGGCTACTTAGTAGACATCGACCCATCAACCGTCTCCCATCATGGCCCACCTCAGCAGCGTCGGAGCAAAAGGCGAGGCCACAAATCAGCAGGAGCTTATATTGGGTTCGTCCCACTCCAGCCTCGGATTTCTCAAAAAAAAATCGTTTTCTAAGATATGTGAAAGATGTTTGAATAGAGAAAACATATATGAACACAATTTAAAAAAAAAAAAAACATATGAAAACATGTTCTTCACCGGTTCTAGTGGATTTTAGATGGATTTTAGATGGATTTTAGATGGATTTTAGATGGATGTTGATGGACTTTGAAAGAAAAGAAGATGGCAGTCGTTTTGGCCGATCGCCAAGAGTCTCCCCACCTCAAAGATGGCCTCGTCCACAGATATGGGGTTCAACTTCCACAAGGAGTCCTGTCATGTAGCCCATCGCGCCAAGACTCTGGCGGAAAACTGAGGAAAACTGGATGAAAACTGGATGAAGACTGATTGATCCCTATCTTTTTCTTTGGGAATCTTAGGCTGTGTTCAAACATGTCCACAACAAATCACACTTCTATCAAGGCAATATCTTGTTTCGTTCTACTCAGGCGCTGATCATGTTGGTTTGAGGAGATGTCAATCTGGATCCACTATCCATCACTAGCAGTCACTAGCAATTTCAAGCAGGACTAACATAGCCAACAACGTTGTTGACAACGAGGTAGTTTGTGTATGTCATCCTGTGTTCACATGTCAAAACAGCAACCATCCTAGGGACTTCCAGCCAAGCTGGTCAGCTTGCCGCAGATTGCTGCCATCGCTTGATTTGAATGCAGGCTAAGTTGGGCCAAGTCCGGCTAAGTGAGTCTTGACATAGCCCGACTGTTCTTCAATTTTCATCCTACACATCCCTCATGTGCTAAGTGTGGCCATCTAGTTCTTGAGCACGTGTAGACCCATCCAGCACCACAAGGTCACCCAGGCACAGCCTGTGTGAGCAGCTCAGGAGGCTCGTCATCAACATGATACGTGGCAGTTCCTATGGTACAGCATGGTACAGCAACGTCAGTGTCACAGTGAGGCGCTTCCTGTTCTCCCGAATCCAAGGTGACCACAATGTTGAACATCATTGAAGCAAATGGGTTTGTCTGAAAATAGGGTATATTCCCAATTATAGCCATTTAATAGGGATAATGATCATTAACCATTGGGTTTTAGGGGTACACTATTTTCAGACACACCCATATTGAACATCATTGAAGCAAATGAGGCTATGCCTGGCGACTATACCTGATGGTGAACAGTGAACTCCAGTGGACAGAATTCCACTTGACTCCCACCGGTCCGACCTGCAACGCGGGCCTGGAGGCTGGGGTGGGCGCAAAGCTTCAACACTCCCGGCAGAAGTGTGGACTGGCTGCTCTCAAAAAAGGGTCTCAAAAACAGTGACGGAAAGGCAGTTCCAGATGTTCCAGTATGTTCCAGTGCACTACTCAGAAAGGCTCCAGGTCTGGTAGGCCATGGGGGATCCATGGGGCACCTTTAGTCATCGTCATCCTACGTCCCAACTTCACTAAGAGCACTAAGAGGGGCACGAACGAGACTCGTCGTTCCTCAGGGGAGGACTTGGATCAGATCGATCCTCCAACAGGGAACAGCCCAAAACTCAATGGGTTTACGGGAAATTGACACTAAACGCCGTTTGCTTATTCTGTTTTAAGTCCAAATATAGGGGGGTCCTACGGTGGGATCAACGGTATGGTTTTCTGCAATATGCAAATCGGTGTGTCTGAAAATATGACACACGCAAGATCTTCTGGTTATCATCACTTCACCTATCAAATAGCCATTTTTTGGTGTATACAGTATACCCCATTTCCAGACTGCGGCCGAAGGTGCGCTCTTTGGACTCCTGGGGCTGCGCGGGCTCTTGCGCGAGAGGATACTCGACAAACTGCCGTTGCTGGTCCTCAAAGCCACGGAAAAAGATTGTCCCTTTAGAATGGAGATGGATAATCTGAATTAATCTGCAGTACTATATTAATATTCATCTAATGGATCAAAATTGGGGTAACCAGATGATCCAATCATTATGGGATCACATAAAGAATAACCTATATAATTTCTGGATAATAATCATATGTAATATAATAATATATATATACATATATAATTAACAATAAATGGATCATCTCCTGGCTGTTTTTTACCATTTGGATATCCACTGATTTTGATGGTGCTGCCAAGGCACTGCGTCGTCGTTGGCGCCGCCTCTGTAGGCACCCCAGTAGGAAGGAGGGGTGCCTGCGGCACAGTACCTCAACACAGGTGTCCTTTTAAGGGAAGAGAAACGCACTCCTAGGCTCTTCTCAAGCACCAGAATCGACAGCTCGTATGACTTTTATTTGGAAATGCCATGAAAATTCTGTCACAAGTCATGAGAACATCCATTTTTGATGTATGAATCTTATAAAGAGCATGAAGCGCAGTGCCTGGTGCAGGATAGAGAAGACGACCAGAGTGGTTCATGGCTCAGACTAGGTCATAGATTAGAAGATGCTGGGATTTGTGAATGTTTGTGAATGCAAGGTCAACTTTCTGTTTTTGTTGCGGTGCGGGCTGCCTGTCTGCTAGTGCCTATTTTAACAAAAGCCATCGACGTTTCTGCCAGATAGAATCTAGACAGCTACTGTACAGTAACTGTTCAAGAAATGACTCTGTGTTTATGGAGTACCGCACCTGGCGGGAATTCAAGACTGTTTATGTTGCCCCTGTTACCCAGCTACCACTTGCAGCACATGGGTCTGTTTGAAGTATCAATCATATTTTGTTGGTGACAGACAGATTCTGCATGGAATCGCGTGTAGCAGTGTAGCATATGCTTCGGATGTCTTCTGACCGAGTCTGATGCAAAACAATCCGCGTAATGCAGGCACAAGCCATAGTGAAAAGGTGATTAAAAAGAATGCGTGCCTATTGTTACACGGGATTGGAACGAAACAAACACGCTCTATTCTCATCAGCTCGTTTCAGACGGTTGACACTTCCCCTGCTAGGTGCCGAACGGCTGACCTGGCGATGTTCTAAAAGGCATGGCATGGCGAGGTACTGACTACACAGCATGCCGGTGACCAGCAACAAGTGCCTTGCAGTCGGACTGGGAGCACTTGCAGGCTTCATTTGCCATTCCTGCGGGCGATGCCATGACTGGGCACATAAGGAACTCATAAGGAACTGCTCGAGTCCTGCAACATTGCTGAAACCCCTCAACGCATCTCAATGCTGCTATCAGCATGTTCTGATCCAAAGTCATTTTAGTTCAGGAATCTTGCCCTGATGAGAGCACCCAGCGTCTACATAGATCCTCATCAGCTGTTGTCGGCCCTACATTTCCACGCATCCTCTGGAGTTCTTTTCGTGTTCCAAGGAACTGGCTGATGTGAAAATTGGCCAAAGGTTCGATTCACGAGCTCTTTGATTGATCCAAACATGGGACAAAAGATATCATGAGATATCTATGCCGCTATTCTACGCTCTAGTTTGACCCACACAAACAGGCTTGCCAATGGGATCTACAAACCTTCGGTCTCAGCTTGCGAACGATCGATCGAAGTTGCGATCTATTGCTGATGTGCACATCGGTGAGACACCGGAATCGAGAGTTTCTTTCCGCAAGTGCCAAGCTGACTCCCTGGTCGTGAGATTCTTTTGGAAGCTGGGCAAACAACGTCAAAGGTCCGTTTACTACACAATCTCTGCAAAAAATGCAAAAGCAAATTAGGTTTCTCCCTCAAGCGAGTCATCAAAGCATTGGCACTCCCGACCCCATCGCGACTCACCAAGCTAGCTTGTGAAACAAGATCAGCTGCCTGCAGATCGCTCGCAGAAAATAAATGCTCATCAAAGGTTGTATAGCTGAGCAAAAAGACACGAAAAGTTCTTGAACCACCTTTTTACCATCAATTTTGTGAGAATATGGTTGCATTATATATCATTATATACATATTATATACATATGCGGCATATGCGTGTGTGTATCTGGTTCAATGCCAAAAACCCTTGACCCAACTCGTGGGCCCCTTGGCGTACCCGCTGGAGTTGCCGCTAGGCACTGCTTCTGCGACCTAAATCGAAGCGACAGAGCGGGCAAGTCCTGACATCGAATCATTATGGAATCACCGTGGGGATTCTCATAGCTGCCATAGCTGATGACAGTCATGAAATGTCATGAAATGTCATGAAATGTCATGAAATGTCATGAAATGTCATGAAATGTCATGAAATGTCATGAAATGTGGTAAAGAGAATGATAAACCACGCCAAGCAGTACTTCCATGATATCGAGACATCGTGTTTCATCACAGAACCATCACACAATCATCATGGAAATCATCATAGGACTCCTTTCCAACAAGAAAAAAGGGCAACACATGACTTCGATGGATGCTTGAAAGGATGAAGTATGAGGTTTCAAAGCGCAGATGTCCTGTGCATTTGCAGCCAATCTTGAAGATGTTCCTGTCCATTTGGCAATTGCAATCCGCATATGAAAAAACAGGGCGGATCATCCACTGTCGCTGACTTCTTATCACATCCACTCAGTTTCTCAGCGTGAACTTCTTCGAAAAGTCCATCTTGGCCTTGTGAAAAACGTGGCCACAGCCCTTCCTTGGAACAGGCAATGTGCCATCCCTTTGAAGACATGCACCAAATTAGTATGTGTATATATATATATATAATTATATATATATAATTGTGTATATATATAGATTGATTAGATCACTCCAAAGACAGAGCTGATGCTTTCAATGGGGGAGGCACTCTGAATTGACACAGAGACCATGCTTGCTTTGGCGATCCAAAATTCGCTCAGCGAGTTCTGAGACATGGATACGCATGGATATCTGCGTGTTCCTCCTGAATCATTCCATAAGTCCATTCATCTCATGGAATGCGTATGTGCTTTATGTGTTCTCAAAGCAAATCCAAGTCCAACCAAACAATCCAAGTCCATCAACCCGGAGCCCACGAAAAATTTCTGCCATCAAGACATAATCAAAATGTGACCATGTCAAGCCACGTCTTCACCAGGACTTCATTCTCACCAAAGTCCTGGCACTGATCAAACATGAGAAATTCTGCTTCAATGGGTTTTAAAGCTAAAATAGATATTTGGACCAGGCCCTTTTTTTCCGCCACATGTCGCATTCCTATTCGCCACGTATACTTTTCACACTTTTCACATGGCGGCCATACCGCCTTTTTTCCATCCCGTCATCGGGTCGTCCTCTAGGCAGATAGGGCACTGCGGATGGTCCACGATGGCGGGATCGTCCAAGCCCACTTCCTGACGATCAACGACGGCAGGCCAGTTCCGTTGTGGGCAGGCCATGGGTTCTTCATTGAGGCATTTTCCATAGGCATCCCCTATGCAAAATGCTCATTGAATTGATGTTGATTTGCTGGTAAAAATGGATAAAAAATGGTGCTTAGATATGTTAAAGTCTGTTAAAGTCTTGGTGAAGGGATTGTGAAAAAAGCTGCTAAAATACGACAAAAATCTAAAAAATCAGCCAATCCAAGTCCCAGCCTTATATAACTTGTATAACTGTACTTCCCAACTGCCACTCGGCTCCACCATCCCTGGTCCCACCTCCGTGTTTCGTTCCAAGCTGCCGGGGGGCGCCGCATCACCTCAAACGCAAATGGAAATGCAGGATCGATGGATTGATGGATGAGGAAAATCATGGATTGATAGAATGAAACATTCGAATCAATTCTGATGCTAATTTGTGTGAAATTATGTGGAATTCTGTTGAATTTTCTGGACTGATATGGACTGATATGGACTGATATCGACTGATGCGGGGGGAATAGCTTGCACTTCTGCCCAGCGACTGACGCGAAAGAAACCTCTCCTGGCCAGGAAGTACAGCAGTTGGGAGAGGCCCGCCACCCCGATGAGGATGAACATGGAATACATCAGGTTGAAGCCCGCCTGGTGCAACGAAAACACCAAAACAAAAACTGAAAAATATGCCATAAATGTGCCATAAATGTGCCATCAATGCCTTCCAAATACATCCAAAAACCAAAGATTTGAGAAGCAGTAGCTACAACTTGGCTGCAACCTTTGAAAACATTTGAAAACAACACTTGGTTGCTCAGCTGATTTTTTGCCACCAGTGCTGTTTTGTCCAAGGCACATATGCACGTACAGCCGACAATAAGCCTGCGGCAACCTGACAAGCGAAGTATGACAAAAGATGACAATAGCATCTACCCTGTGGTAATCATGGTAATTTATGTTCCCATTATTTCCCATTAAAGCCTCCATTTATAGGGGATTCTATGGGTTTTTTTTCCATCATTCCAACCACCCAGCCGTGGTTGATATTCCCGACCAATGCACGAAGCCATCTCTCCCGCCTCAGTACAACGCGAAATCTTTTCCTCCGGCAGGTGCACCGTGCTATTGCCACCTCTACACAGAAACTCCAAGGAGGAAAGGCACAGAATCCAATGGCTTCAAGGAAAATGGTCGCTTCTCTGCCGTCAATCATCAGTATATGTATATATATATATGTAAATAGATGAATATAGTATATAGTATATAGATGTATATAGCATGATTTACCTATCCTGGGAAGGTCATTGTATAGATATAGATGATAATAGATGTATATAGCAAGATTCAGTATATACCTATATATCAGTATCCTGAGAAAGTCATCTTGTGCCTGGGTGGAATCCATCTCTAGGCTCGTGCGCTTTGCTCACCTCAGATCTCATGGAACAACACAACATGTATCAACATGTCACATGTCACAGCATATCACATCATGTCACTGTGACAGTCACAGCATCAATAGCGAAGAAGGGTTCACACTGGTACTTGGTCGACCCCTTCCTTGCCGGTGATAGGGCAGATAAGCTTCCGACCCAGTATAGACCGACACAGTTCCTTACAGCAGAGACGATCCAACAACGGGACCACAGCCACATCACGAAAAGGCTTCAGGTTCGGCGCTGCTGCCCAAGGTTCCACAATGCTGTAAAGCTAGGAATAAGCATGTTGTAAAACTGCACCCTGTCGCGGAGACTCTCACTGGAGACTCGAGGTTGGGCTGTGACATTCCACATGGGGGTTGAGATTCTGTCGAGATCACCAAAGTCTTCAATGAGCAACTTCAATCTAAACAACCAGGACAGTAGTCACAGTTTACACTCCATCCTGTTTTGCAAGTGTACACAAGGCAGAGACCTACGCTCAAGTTTCTCACATCTATGTGCAGCAAGGTCAGGCAGACTCACTAATGAAAGTGTCACTTTAAATCTGGCAGGTTAGGCACAGAAGTTACAGAAATTTTATACTTCTACAGTCAGCCTTCAGAACCCACTCAGAACCGAAGCCTTCAATCCGTTCATATCCTTTCTATGCTGCCAGCAGCCACTCGTTTTGGTCAGGCCCTGTCAGCCCCTCATGGCCTGAACGGGGGACGTTCAGGATTCTCCGGGTCGAAGGACCAGCCGCAGAAGATCCTGCCACCAGTCAACTGGCCGATGAAAAATTCAATGGAATTTCTGAATTTCTGAAAGGTCGGGTTCAAGTTTCAAGTCAGGATGTACATGAATATTCAAGACATTTCAAGACATTTCAAGACTAGTACCCTGGTCAGCTGAATGCCAAGCACCAATAAGCACCACCTATTCCTTCACCTTCGAAATCCAAAGATGCTCCACCGGTCCTGGCACCTAAGGTGCCATACCTTAGGGCAACAAATCACTCGTAGCCACATGATGAAGCCACTTGACAGTCAAATTGCCCAGTCACTTTGCGGCCAAGTGGCCGATCATGTTGGTTACACGCCAAATTGAAGAGTGCAGTTAATGAAACAACCTGCGCAAGAGACTGAAGTGACATGAATTAACAAGCTCCAAAATAGACTTGGAAACTCTGACTTTAAAGGTCAAAAAATATCCTTGATCGCGGTTCCTGGTGTCGTTTGAGCTTTCTTGACAACACAACAATGATTTCCTCCATCTTGGTGTGGTGCTGCAAGCACTGTAACCAATCTCTGTTTCAGCATGTTTGAAAAAACGACACAATGCACCTGCACCCAAAGCTGCAATGGCACATCACAATTGTCCGTGCTATGTTTGGAGTATTCATAGGCCAAATACACCTCAAGGGCACGGGATGGCACAGCTTGTAGGGAAATCAAATGGGATTACAATTTGTTGCCATTTGTTGAACAAGTTCTGTGACTGAACCGCAGATAGTACTCTTCAGGTCCAACCCTTGCTGTTCAAAAATGTGCTGCAGCACATCTCTGAGACACCAGGCAAGGAGACCTATGCTGGCGACGGTCATTATGCACAGAAGCGTTGCAAATAAACCTCGGCTTCCGCAGGCTGGTTTCCAAAGCTCCACAAACATCCACAAACCCTCCACGGTCCACCACCAAAGCTCCACTGAGAAACACATGGCGCAGGCCATGTGCAGCACCGGACCCTGCCAGCGTCGATCACTGGGATCACTGGGATCACAATGAGTTGAGCCCATCAGCAGTACTGCTTGCACTAATATATGACATATATTATTCATATATTGCTATATACTGACATATATGTTTGGCCCATATAGCTGACATCTATTGATTACGACCTCTGACATATATTGAGCACCAAAAAAAAACATCAAAAACGGCCATGGCTATGGCGGCATTCGGCACCTGAGCAGCCAGTATCTCTTGGCGCTCCAGTTCTAATCCTGCTTCATCCGCAACCTGCATAGTGTCAGGATTGAATCGTGCAACTGATCCAGGAAGCCAGGCCTTCTGAGTCTTGCACCATTGCACCATTCATTTTTCTTGGGATCCATCCAAAACCAAAACCAACACATACTGATCCAATCTGATCCCTAAACATCGCTGAACCGCCCACTTTCAGCAGTACCGAGAGTACTGAGTCTGCAACTTGAGCTTGGGCTGCTGCCTGGTGCTGCTGCGCTGGAACAGACTGGGGAAACGGCTCAAGTTTCCAGACAGTTTTACAGCTTAAGCGGTGATTGATAAAATATCGAGGAAGATGTCCCAACAGGCTAACAGGTAGTACAAGACAAATGTGTTCCACGTATCGACAGAACTCATTGGGATAGAAGTGAGCTGGTGACCTTGTGATTTGAAGCTAAAACACTGGAGAATATGTGCAGGCGGAGGTATACATTACACATATTACACATAGTCACAAGACATGTAACTCTTGCATAGAAACCTTGTTGTCTGTTCATAGGCCGTCATGCAGAAGGACACAACTACAGGTGAACGCGGAAGAAAGACTTGAATGCCCCGTTGATTGACTGATCCGAGAAAAATGGAGTGACTGATTGCGGGGCAATAAAAGGTGCTGTCAACTCTGTTCAACTACTTGTTTTTTGGCTGAGAAGTATGTGCAAGCGAGACACATGAAATGAATCAAGAAAATTGAAAAGCAAGGATCCAGGTTTAAAATTGGATTATATAATGAAGATAAATGAAGATTTCACATCGGCGAAGCGCGGTTTGAGTCACCACCTTGAAGCCGAAACCTGGAACCTTCTGGAAGTCTGGAGCTTTTGTGATGTGACTTCGATTCTGAAACAACATGTCTTCATCCCATCAGTTCTAGACCCCGAACAAAAAAAGCTGCTAAGCTTCCCCAGTCGCAGTGACAAATCTCACCAAATAATGGCCAGTAATTCCAGTCGGTTTCACCTCAGCAGCCTCAGCTCCAGGAATCAGTGCCTGTCCAACGAGTCCAACCATCGCCATCCCCATGGCCCCATGGGTGCACGAGTGTGTCAACCCATTTAAGAAGCCTCAGTTTTTTTCATATGGGCCTTCCAAACCTTAGTGATAAACTATGAAAATTCGTAAAAAATGTAAAAAGGGCTTTTCTGAAATTGGTACCCCAAATAAAACATCTAGCTATACCTGGGCTATACCGAGCTTGTTGTACCCTATACTTTCATGGAAGACCCTCGCATTCTGACCTGGCCTCGCCATCCGTCGGCTCGCCAACGGTAGCCATCGCCACCTAGGCCTTTACCCCGACGTTTCAACGAGGGCTGCGCAAATTCACTGATTTTGGAGCAGTGACACTCTGTCTACAGGACGACTTCAAACTTTTGGAGTTTTGAAGGGAGCCAAATGTTGCCTTCTGCATCACATTGTTGTTGTTGCTTTTTTTTGGGGGGGGGCATCCTGAAGCCCAACTCGCTTCGTGTCTTCTGGTTTACAGCGGCCCTCTGGATCTCTAGCTGCCGCAAACTCTTGGAACCTTTCCGAAGGAATCACCTCCTCAGTTGCTAGTGGGCCAGATTTAACAGCGCATTACAGCCACAACTGCTTTCATTCGCCTGGTCATATTTGGTGGTCATATTTGGTGGTGGTATGTCAAATCTTCTGTTCAGATCAGTCTCAGTGGAAACCTGAGCCACTTGGCATCGAGGACGAGCTGGAAACCCAAAGGGCCATCCGAAACTCAAAGAAATGACACTTTGGAATGTGCACAAAGATGTATTAGTTTAAGAAAACATAAGTAATACCAGATAATGAAATAAAGTAACATAGAATAAGTATGAATAAGTAATCCCTGTGGCTGCCCCAGCCGCAGTTTCTCTCCTCTTTTCGACCTACTGCCATGCAAACTCTCACGATGGAGAACTCCGGATGATTCATTTTTCGGGTTCCTTCATCGGCTCAATGTCTCCTACTGCATTTGCCCAAGATCCGTTTGGATGACTTCTGACTCTCGGCATCACCTTCGGTGACAACGAAAAAAAATGATGCAAACTGGCCATACCCAATCTGCGATTCAAGTTTCAGCTCCTATTGGATCAGAGAAACACAAATCACAAAGCTACAAATCACTCCAGAAAATAAACATGCACTCTTAGCTCATGGTTTCCATCTCCGACTCTTTGACCCACTGCCAGAGCTGAAAGGAACTGCAATTCCTCAAGCGCCGCGCTACCTCACGCGCTGTGGTCGAGGAGGTGGTGCCCTGCCGTGCTTTGGGGGTGCCACCTCAGCCAAAGTGTCGTAGGGACAACCACCGATGGATCCAGTCCAGATTCGACCACAAAGCACATGCCAAGCAAATACCATATATATATATTATACTAAAAATATAGTAGATATAAAATTAATAAATACAGTAAATAGATATATATATATACACTCTAAATATCATCATTAACCTTTTTTTCCGTTTGATTTGACACTCAACCGATTTTTTGCGAGCTCACAACTGCCTTAAAACACGTCTTTCACATGTCCTGCCTTTGGCACAATTGGTGCTGGCGGTGTGTCTCCAGGTTCCTCTCACGAAGCACTGGTTTCTGTCATGAAATGTTTCAAAGAGTCCGGCGACCCATGGCATGGCATATCCTATCTGCGATTTACTGGAAACTGGATGATAATGATAAATGTAAAAATAAGAATGATAATGACAATAACAATGACAATAACAGTAACAATAACAATAACAGTAACAATAACAATGACAATAACAATAACAGTAACAGTAATGATAATGATGTAATATATGTTACCAGTTCCCCAGTGTGATGGAAAGGTTTTTTTGGAGGGTGATTTGCTGGATCGCCCGGCCTCCTCATGGCCGGCTGGTCGAAGTTGCCTCCTACCAGTGGATGGCCGCTCTGCTGAGTTTCCACTAGTTGTTTTGTGAATCCAGAACCCATGTCCAAGCTGAAATGCATTGATTCATGAGTGTATATACATATACGTGTATACATAAATATATACTTGCATATCAAATCTACATACATTGTGTGAAGTCTTGTGAAATTTGAGATATGTTTCTGCGGTTTCTTCAAAGGCTTCAGTCATTTCAAAACAAAGTCAATTTGGCAGCCTTCTGCCACCAGGGGCTGGTGCATCTCGAGGTGGCTGGGGCACCTCAACTACTAACATTCAGCGAAGCTGTGCCGAAATAGTATTCAAATCATGGATACCATGGTTAAATTTGTATATACATAGGCACACATATATATATATATACACTTATATTTATATATTTATACATATATATATGTGTATATATATATATACTTAAAACATTTGTGAACTAGTGAATATATACACATATGTAAATGTATATATATACACAAATTTAAACACACGCAAAAATTGATATACATATATACATCTATATAAATGTAAACACACATATATATATATATATATATGTATTCTTTCTTTGCTTATTTACACACATTTACATACACATATCTGTACATTTACAGTTATATGTACATATATATATAATATGTAAATTTTTGTACACACATATATATATACATATATATATATACAGATGTATGTATATATGTACATATTATATGTAAAATTTACACACAAACACACACACATATATATATGTCAACATTTATATATATATACATATACATACATAAAAACAATGTATATATTATATATATACATATACATACATAAATAACAATATATATATGT
>Ga0126342_10011333_pt1 | contig 15927 bp, 25 predicted proteins | sample Cyp1metagenome_FD_92528 | JGI IMG/M metagenome (GOLD analysis project Ga0126342, IMG submission 92528) | Coral microbial communities from Lord Howe Island, Old Settlement Bay, Australia - Cyphastrea 1 metagenome | ecosystem: Host-associated > Invertebrates > Cnidaria > Coral ... | reverse complement strand
CTAGCGGAGCATTTTCCCCAAGCTTGCCGACAGACTTGGGAACCACCGAACTACTGGCAGCTCCACAGTGCCGTTCGCTCTTGCCAAGGCAGCGCAGGAGTTGATAGTTGGAGCTCAGATGAAGTTCGATATTTGCCAGATGATGCCATATCGGACTTTTACAAGCTTGCCTGTAGATGGGGGACTGCCAAACAAATTCCGTCCCTTTTACAATATGGCAAAATGACCAGTCTCCAAAAGCCAGGAAAGATCAGAAATCATGAAATCGCTGCCAGCGATTTGAGACCAATCACAATCTTGAGTATATTCTGGCGATGCTGGTCCAGTGCGTGGACACATAGCATCAGTGCCATGCGCTTTGCAGACACTCTCCCAACATGCCTCAATGGAATCCACGGCCACCACGGTACTGAGGAAGCTTTTAGCCTGTTGCAAGACAGAATGATCCTTTCTGATGCTGGGGTTGTCAGTCTCGATTATAAGCAAGCCTTCGACCGCATGGGGGCCACCATCACGTCCCAATTTCTGCACACCGCATTGGCGTGCCAGAATCCTTCACCACAGTCTTGTGCAGCAAGTATGGAACACTCGTCGACTTGTCCAGTATGGGTCCTCCTATCACGATGAAGTGCTAGTTAGTAATTGTACGCCCCAAGGTTGCCCTTTTGCTCCACTCGTTCTCAGCTGCTGGATGCTGAGTGGACATTGCCACGTTGAAAAAGATCTCATGCGACAAGGACACACCAAAAATGATTTGAACAAATCGCACACCACCATTTATATGGACGATCGTAGCTTTTGCGACAGCAATATCCCTCGATTGCTCGACCGAGCTGATGCATGGTTGCGATGGAGTACTATGACCAACTTACTCGAAAATACCAACAAAATACAGGCAGTTGCCCGAACCAAACAGAAGCAAAATCAGCTTGCTGACCTCCGGCCAGAGTGGACTGGCCAAGCTGAAACCACAATACGGGGCATCACTTTGACCCTGGAACGCCGGAGAAACTCTGAAACAGAAACCAAACGTATTGACAAAGCCAGGCGACGAACCAAATTGCTGGCATGCCTGCCATTACCTTGGCCCAACAAGTTGGCAGTTTATAAAGCTTTGGTTCTTCCTGCCGTTGTTTATGGCTGGGTCTGTCGCAAGATGCCAGCCGATGATGCCGACCACCTTCACAAAGCCTTGACTCGAGCTTTGCACACCAATGTCATGGCCAATAGTGACATCCGCAAAGTTGTCTATGGAGGAACCACTCACCCCTTGTGTGTCATCAAACAAAGACTTTTCCGGCGTCTCGGACGCCTGAAGAAGCAGAAGTCAGTCACTTGGACCAATCGTGCCTGGACCAGCACCAACTTGCTGCGCAATTACTTGGCTGACGACAACTGGACCGAAGTCCGAGAATGGTGCTGGACAAACACCAGCCGCACATCTCTCACTCTGGATGCAGCTGAAAACAAAACCTTTCATGACCCTGAATGCCATCTCCTTCGCCAGCAGTGGCGATTGCAGTGCTTGCAAGATTGGCTTCAAGGCCAACGTCATGAAGCTCGTCTTTGGAGAGAGACGGAATCCGCCGAAAACATTGAGCGCCAAATGCTCCGTATTGATCTCAACTGGGCACGTCAAGCCCTTGAAACAGCTTCCGCTCCCCACCGTGCGGTTTTGTTAGGAAGTGTAGTCTCGCCAGCCTGGCTGTCGCGCAGTCGAGGAGACTCAAGTGAAATCCCTTGATGCAGCGAATCCTTCGCAACACTACTTCACCTTTTTTGGGATTGTCCTTCACATCATGGAGACATCACCAAACCAACAAACTATCTTCAAGCCCGTTTCGGCTGGCCGGAGCGCAATGCACACGAAGATGAATCTTGGAAAATTCTCAACCACATGGCCAATGTGGTCAGTCAGCTGTGGCTGGCTCGTTATGGCGAAGGCCATGCTGTGCCGACAGGCACTGACAACTGAAGTATCTCTGTTCGGTGCTGGATGGGATGCAATGCGGTGGTGCGTCTACCTCATTGTGTATCAGGGCCTCCAGCACTATCACAACATTATTTTTTTCACCAACACCATCGGCATCACCATCACCATTATCATTATATCATCCTCCTCCTCCTCCCTCATCAACTCGCCGTTGGTCAAATTTCAGGGACGAACTGCCCACCAGGTCGTATCCTGGCAGAAATCCTTGCGGCCCTTCTTCGAGAGCTTGGGCCTGGATTGGTATACTGAGAGAATCGCCGGGACACCCAGCACTGGGAACCGGTGGGTGGTCAGACATGCTTACAAGTCCATCCCAAGAATGACAGGAATGAGTTGATAATCCCACGTGACTTCAGATATCTTTAGATATTTCTTTCGAATTCTCTAGATCAATTAGATTCTTGAGGTGGGTGGTTCGAAAAACCAAGCAGTGGAGTTTGAGGCATCGCTAGGAGACGGTGGGAACAGCATCTGGCCACAGGATTCGAGCACAGGGAATCTGGTCATCGCATTCATGGCGGTGACCTTAGACGGGGATGGGCAATGCCGGGCAATACGTAGAAAATTGGGCTTCAGTGACAGCAGGTAGTGTTTCAACATGTTTCAACCGTTAAACAGTTGGAATTTGATTATGCCATGATGAGCAGTCACCAGGGGTACCAGGGGTACCAGACTCCATGACAAAGCAGGTGGACTCTTGCAGATTTGGATGACAGGTGAATGAGCTGCTTGAAGCGGTTCGATTTCCGCCAGGATACCCAGGATGTGGACGCTGTGATTTGGGATGCCCTAGATTCTCGTAGTTCTTCTCTTCACGTCTGTTCTGTCTACTTGTCAGTCAATTTTGATCATGATTTGAATTCAAGTGAAGCTGATGTTTTGATCTGTTACGGCATGTTGGCCACAAGGATAAGTTCTTCTGAATGGAGGATTCCGCAAGTACCATGCAATGGGTTCCAGCCAGGCTGGTGTTGGCCACTAGTGGCACCATCATTCGTTGGTCAGCCCGCTTTCGTGCGACTGCCGCCAAACCGTGAATAGACAAGGTTCGCCCGGGTGGAACGATCAACAGATCAAACTATTCGAACCAATGGTGTTTTTTTTTGTGACGCCCACACTGTGAAAAGCACGCCTCCCTCAACCAGGAGCGCGCTGCTTGCCAACCTTCTGTGAATTCTTTGGGCTTGAGTGGCAGCGATTGCCACCATAAAGAGTGGATGCCTTGTCATCAGTATTTGAGGATGGTGCAGCGTTGCAGAGAAACCCATCAGTGATGTTCTCTTCCAAATGAAGGTGCAATTCTTGGAAGTTAGATTCTAGCCAAGTCAGCAATGCGCTGTAGCGCGGGACAAAGTAGCCAATTTTAATGAACCTGCCGCGAGGAGTTGTTGGGAAGTAACGTCATTTTTTGCAACGCACACACACACAAACATTGTTTTCCTTCAGCTGCGAACGATCTCAACAACTTCCACGTAGCCATGAATGGCTAGCTTTTGCTGGCAGTGCTTGCTGCCAGAAGCTTGTAAAAAGATGCCAAAAGAGGTGGAAAGGAGGTGGAAGAGGAAGGACAGATTTATCATGATTTATCGATGAAATGAAACCTGATTGATGAACGATGCCAGACCTTGTCGTATGGCTCAGATAGATAACAATCCCTTGAATTGGTTGGTTCTACAGTAAAATGTGGCAGTTAATAGGCTCAGCCATTCAAGGAGAGTATATAGATGAGTAGATTTGATAGGGGGCAGGCATCACCACATTCCGTGGCTACGGATCAAAACTATTCAAAACTGTGAATATTAAAAATGCGCCCCTTAAAAAAATGGAATAGTTTGCAAGATTCTACAACTATATAAGCCAAAAATTGATATACAATGACCAAGAACTGTGGCTCCGATGAGTTTTAAATTTTTGATCCATCTTCGTCCGCTGAATTGTCTCGAGGCAGAGAAGCCGGATCCCGCAGCCGAGCTGCTAGCAGCACAGGCTGCAGGTGCCAAGGGTAGATCTGTTGAGAAAACGGTTGCAGCGGCTCGAAATGCATTGTCTAGATGCCAATCAATCCGCTCATAATAGCCAATAGCCAGTATGTTGCGATCCTTTAGATGATGTGTCAAAATTTCTTACCTGACCTACAAACTTGGAATATGGTGGGTTCAAGACAGTGCTGGGCCATGCTTTGTTGATAGCAGCATGCAAGTTAAGCCTTTGGTTCAGAAATCTTGGAAGACCCTGGACCCGGGGCCTTCCCAGGAGATGCAACTGCCTTAGCAGCTGCAATACCCAAAGCTGATGCAGCTGGAGTGGATGCAGATGTCTTAGCTGCAGCCAAAAAGGCACGGATGATTCGCGGATGATTCGCAGGGATCTCACAGCTGGTGCACTCTATGTGGGTCACCATTGCATCATGACAGCCGCCAATTGAGCGTCGCGGTCCCGGCTTTTTGGCAGACTCTCTTCAAGCTTCAAAAGGAGAAAAGAGATAAGAGCCTGGCCCTGAGTTTTTCGGTCAGGTTGGATATTGCTGAATGAATAAATAATACGTATTATATATAATTATATATATATTATATGTATATATATATATAGATGATGTTTCTCCGGTACCAAAGTAATTCAAGTTGAGGCGTACAAATTCGCTGAAATGTGGTTCCGAGTTCTGCCAGATCCCCAGCAACTTAGCAATGAAAATAACCATCTCCCATCCCATTCTACTGGTTGGATTGTAAATGTCCCTGATTAACGGGTTACAACATGTTACAACAATCCCCATCAAACCAAGTAATGTATTCAACCCAAAGCCATACCCAAGTCATCACCTTTTTTAATGGCATTTCAACCATCCCATTATATAAATGATAGGTTTATGGCCAGGGTTTCAGCACCAAGGCAAGTTGGAACGCGCCAAGAGCCAAGCTGCAAGCGAGCTGGCGGCGGCTGCACAAGGGGACAATGCTGAGGAGCTGCGGAAGGCGGGGGCACCTTGGGTTGTTCGATGGGTCTAAAGCTATCCACTCTATGGGAATAGCATGAGGATATCATGGTAATATATGTAATATACATTAATAACATTAATAGACACTATAACCAAATGATGTTGACCCTAGATGATCGAATCAATGGGGATTTAAGGGGATTTGAGTGGCTAAGTGGCTGGAATTTACCATCGATGTTGCCCAGTTTGGCGATGGGGATGTCACCAACGACAACAATGCGACGTACTGTATACTAATCCCAACGACAACAATGGGAACGTTTGGGATAGAAGCAATCATCATGGAGATATAGGTGGCATACTGTACAAGAACAAAGTGGAGGTGTTCTCAAAATCCACGGAACTTTCCGACCATGAGTTTCCAGACTAAAACTAGCCTCTAGATCATCTAAAATTTGAGGCGGCATACCTATAGGTAGATACCTATGAGACTGAACACTGTGATGTCCATCGCATTTTGGTTGACCCTCTCTTTCTGCCCGAAAAAATCCCTCGGTCTTCATTTCTGCCATCATTTTCGAAGGGAACTCAGCCATGGCAGGCCATTCAAAAGGCTCAGGATGCTGGACTGCTGGTGGAGGAAACGACCTTGGCTCGTTTGGATGTCTTGGAACAGCAGGACACCCAGGGACGCCGTGCCCAAGGGACGGCGACCGAAAGTGGGGAACCAATGCGTGATATGGACAAACATCATGAATCCATTGGACTGAAGGAAAATAATCTACAGATGGTGGATGTTTTCCAATGCCATGTTTGTTTTATCAAAAGGGCAGATGAGAGCGATCTTAATATCTTGAAATCTAAGCCGTTTAGGACCCATGCTTCGAGAGAATGGGAACTGGAGGGAAAAAGGTGTTGGTCAGTGGACTTCGTCTCAGAAAATCAATGGTGCCCAGAAGCTTCAATGAATTGTTGGGATGGATAAGTCAACCAGAGAGTCTCATTCAGGGAAGGGTCAGGCACATTACCAATAACACATCTTGTTTTTTGTTGACCTCTTTGAACTGAAACAAGTCTTTGAGTCTTTTGCACGTGAAACCTTAAGCCACCTGCAAGCTTGACCTGTAACCTCACATGGTTTTGGTCCCCAAAACAAGAAATGATGAAAGGGGGACTGGTGAGGTTTTCTCAATTGAATACACCATAAACTAGGATGCAGTAATAATGTAATCAAACCTTTACACCATTTTTTTTTTTTAATATTGTGTTTTTGCCACAGAACAATCTCACAAAGCATTCGGAGGAAAAGAAGGAGTGCATCAAACTTGCTTTTGAAGACCTGGAGCTGCTTGCTTGCAAAACTTGACATCTCAGACGATTTTAATGTGTCCGAAGCTAGTGGATGATCAGTTAGTTGCATACGGGTTCCTAATTTATGGCAATTTAAATTGGGAAAATGACTTTATCAACCACTGGATGTTGGGTTTTCCCCACAATTCTCAGGTACCAAAGCCAGATAATCAGATGATCCACTTATACCCCATCATAATATCTCCACAGAAATTATGAGTTTTCTCCGATCTCACCATTTCTCAAGACGTCGGAGGTGTGCGATTTCCCAAGATGACGTTGAGTCCGCGAACCTGGCACTGGAAGATGCATCCAGCATGGGGGCATCCCCAGAGGACCGGAGGAACCGGAGGATGACAGTTATGTTGACAGAGTAACCCAGTAACAAATCAAAACAAAATCAAAACAATACAAAATCATCAAAATCCACCAGTTTGTTGATAGGGGTAACGATTTTCAAAATTGAGAAGACTATTTTCGGGGCAACCCTCCCCCAATAGTCATGGTGTCTGAATCCGAGGTTAGCAGTATGAATTATTGTGGGTATGGCCAAAATAGTTGATACAGCAATTGTTGTGGCTATGAGGCATTGAGACCCATCAATTTGGTGAGTGGGTTTGGACCCATACCCTTACAATCCAGTGAAAGGGTGCTTTGGCTTCTTGTTTGCTCATGAACCGCCAGTTGAAGTGCAAGCTGCTTCTTGCCGCAGCCATTTGCTTCATTGTCCAGGGGAGGGGTTCGACGTCAATCAGGCTTCGGAGGTTCTCTATTGAGCATTTTACCTATGAGATCCTATGAGTATATACCTTTGTTTGGTGAACATGCTCTGTAATGCAATCTGACAGGTCCTGGTACAGCTGAGACCTGTTGAGGTTGGGTAGACTACACAGCAATGGAGGTGTGCTACCCGGCGTCCGAGACTGTGGCAATTCTCAGTGACTGCGAAGGAAAAACTGCAAAGACTCTGAAGCAATCCTTGGCATCACCTTGGCGTCACTAGATTTAGGCAACGACTCTTTTCAAGAGATGGTTCAGAGATCTCCGATGATGAGGTTGTCACAACGGCTCCAACGAAGGTCCAACTGGTGGTTTTGGAGTTTTGGCCACCTGATGCTGATGTCTGCATCTAGGAGCAACAATCTAGCTGTACTTGAGCAGCTGCTCAAGCGCCCGCGAAATCCTAATGTGACATGTGAACGTGGCTTTGCACCCTTGCACCATGCTGCGGAAGAAGGACATGTTGAACCTATGCGGCTGTTGCTTGAGGCACGTGCAGATGCACAAAAAGCAGCAGCCGGAGCAGCACCAGTACACTTTGCAGCTGCCAATGGCTATTTTGATGCTGTGCGCTTCCTGCTGGAAGTCGGTGTTGACCGAGATTAGCAAGCGACAGAAGATGGGAAAACACCATTGCATCATGCGGCTGAGGGTAGTCATCTCGATACAGTTCGCTTTCTGGTTGAAGTTGGAGCAAACAAGGATCAGCCCACAACTGACTATGGGGCCACACCAATGCATTTTGCAACTGAAATGGGTCACCTTGAGATTGTGCGATGTTTGGTTGAAGCCGGGGCCAACAAGGATCAGTCCACGACCGACCATGGGGTCACACCAACGCATTTTGCAGCTGAAATGGGCCATCTTGATGTTGTGCGATTCTTGGTTGAAGTAGGGGCCAGCAAGGATCAGCCGAGGATTGACAATGGGGCAACACCATTGCACATTGCAGTTGCTCATGGACGTCTCGACATTGTTCGCTTGCTGCTCAAATTTGGCGCGCTGAAGAATCAGGCTGCGCACAATGGTTTGCCGCCATTGCAGATCGCAGCTCAAGATGGCCATCTGGCGATTGTTCAATCCCTGCTTGAGTCGGGTGTTGATGGCGATACAGCTATCGAAAACCTGGCAAATGCCATGGAATTGGCATCTCAAAGTGGCCAATGGGAGATTAGTAGTTAGTTTTCTGGCTGACTTTCGAGCAAAATGGCATCCAAAGAAGATCCAGAGAGCTGGCAGGTAGCAGAAGATGAAGCACAGACCATCACGTTGGTAAAAGAAGATGCTGCAGCCTTGAACTGGCAGCCTTTTGGTCTTGGTATGCGTGTGTGTTTGTCCATGTGTCTTGTCAGTCTCTGCGAGTGTTGTTTGCGTGATGATGTGGTGACTGATGTGACTGCAGGAACTGAAGGAGGCTGAGGAAAAGATTGCAGCACTGCGCATGAAGCTAGACCCGGAGGCTGGACAGGAGTAGCAATTTTGGGGTTGGTTTCGAAAGCCACCAATGCCGACTCATTTGAGTAGTGGTATTAATGGATATTAATGGTGTATGTATGGTGTGCTTTCTTCATCATCATTTGCCAAGCATCACTGGCAGTTTTTGTGCCACAGGACCGCAGGATACAGTGGAACATAGAGTTTCATCCCTGGGATTTTGGCATGGCATACCCTACTCTTTGACAAAACCAAATAGTCCACGACACTTTGGAGCTTTGTTGATTGAGCATGATTGAGTGAACAAAGTCAACATGCTCATTGCACTCTATGAGCTCTTTGGTGAACTCGTGTGTTCAAGAAGCAGAGCCGACGCAAAATAGACCAACCTCTAATTAAAATCATAACTAGCAAATCCCGCTGAGGACCGAAACATGTGATATGCCCAAGCCTAGCCTTCCCATTTCTCTACGGTCCCTTTTAATCCTACCTGAGAGATCCCATTTCATGATTTCTTCTACACTCCCGGGGGGGTTCAATCACCAAGCAGTGAGCCACTTGTATGGTTTCATCATGTTTCATTTGAAAAAAAAATGATGCCCAAAAAATATCCAAATCCATTTTTTTCTTCTCATTTTCTTCCATTTTTTACCCACCTGTGGATTGCCATTTTGGGGCGGTATAACCCATTCCTGGACACCCCACTTCTCCCCTGCACTCCGTCAGGGTGAGGCTCGTCGACGTCGTGTGGAGGCCAGAAAGTCTCAAGGCACCGAAAAGAAGTGGAATTATTCGGGCAAAAGTCGGAGGCCCTAGCGAAGGGTGAGGGGATCAACACAGAAAAAGGAAGAGGAGATGGGAAGAAGGGTATGGCTCAAGATTTCTGACGTGTTGGGAACACAGTTTGGAACGTTTTTTTCAAAGGATTTGCCCATCCAATTTTTGGTGGCAAGACAATACATATCAGCTGCGAGTGCTTGAGCAAGTCGAAACTGCAGTTTCAACCTTGCAGTTTGATAAGGTGACAATCGCATCATCAATGACCGATTTAGACACTTGGCAGTGGAGATTAGTCGTGTTCTCCGGCAGGTTGAAACAAAAGGAATTACCTTTCTGTGCCCTGCAGCTTGAATCTTCAGTTAGCTGAAAAAGGACGAGAACTTGCCCCAAATTTCGGAGTTCCTGATAGTCCTAGTTGATCAGATTTTGGGCGCTTCGCGGAAGGCTCCTGGTTACAAGATCTTACAACCCCCCAACTCATTGCTTGGGGATCACGGGAAATCTGCCAATGAATCATTTTATTTCCAATCACCAGCAACAATCTTTCCAAAATTGTCACAAAAGGGATCAACAAAAGTTTCGGCCACGCGGCCCCCACGACCCGAGTTTCCAGACTTAATAGGAAAAACATGCAGGACCCCCCCCCCATAGATTTGGTAAAAGATGGTAAAACACCTTAGTTTCCTATCAACAATCCCTCAAACCAAGCTATTGACAGTTATATTTGTTGATTGGTTCAGTCATGTTTCATGCTTGAATGGACGTTTCCCAAGTCATGGGGGTAGCACCATATCAGCCAAGTCATGGATGACCATGACTTTGAAAATTATGGTGACGATTGGGGATCCCCACCTAAGAAACCTCCAAATACCAATATCTTTTGGTTCCAAGAGGCATGATGGTTTTATCCGCCCAGGAGAACACGAGGCGGAGCTGGAACGTCAACGAATGCTGGCCTTCCGGGCGCGTGGGCGCTTCCGCGCGGAGGATGAAGGCGGCCGGGAAAAAAACATGGCTGGAAAGGACTGGTGGAAGGTTTTAATGGCATTAATATGTGATAAATATGGATAGATATGGGAATAATGGTAGGCATAATAATGGTGTTAATATTGATATGGTGAACTTGGCCTAACAACCAATTCTTTATGAGTTTTAAGACGCTTTAAGAGGTGTTCATATCGATGATGCGCAGTTTTTTTGTTTGTAAGGGGATCATAAAGAAGAATATGGGCAGTGAAATATATGGGTGCGTACAACCGACCATATGATTTCATGGGTTTGTGTGAAAGTAGGGGGGACCAATATCAAACATTGAACACGGCAACTTGCACCCATTGAGGGGGGGATAGAATGGAGAATATCATTGGATACAATCGATAAACCAAGAATATATTCCCATAAATTGCAAGTCTAATGGGGAACACGTTGATAAATCAAGACATTAAGATGGTTCAATTCAGGACACAGTGGAATATCATTGGAGGACTTTGGGGATATAGTGGAATACCAACCTTTCTATAATGGGAATATATTATGGGAATATCTCTGGAGATATGGACATATAGCATGTGAGATAGATCCAGCATCACCCATCAATGTGATATGGGTTTGTCTCCAGGTGGGGGACACCCCAAGTCATGGCAATTCAAATTGGGAACATGTTGAGAAACCAAGGTTGTTTATGGTTCAGGAGATGATGACTGTGTAACGGAAGCCAGTTTTTCAGGAATTGCAGCCCTCCGTCTTGTTGGAGATTTCATGACTGGCTAGCAGATTATTCAGAAGATTTGCAGTCTGAGGCTGCTGTAATTCCTTCCATCTCCCAAATGCTCACCAGCTGAAAGGTGAAGAGGGGGCAGAGAAAGGTGTCCGGAAACTGCGGGCTGAGGTGCATCACAGAAACCGCTGGTGCAAACATCTCTTCTAGAGCTGGGATGGACATCCAAGTAGACAGCTGGCTTGCAGCTCATCCAAAAGCCATTGATGGGGTGAAATCACTAGCCATGTCAATATGCCCCCGGCCTCATCTAGCAGTAGTACTTTTGGTTGGATATCTATGAGTGTTTTTTTGGACCCGGTTTGTTGCACCCGCATTATTCGGTGGGATCATTGGACCGACTTGATATATCTGGCAATACGATGGATATGTTTGAGGGGGGAATTGATGATCAATCAGAGGATTCGATCAGATTTTGGCTTCCCGAAAGGTTTCACGCTGAATTTCCATCGCCATCTCTGGGGCAGGTCAGCAAAGAATTGGGCGCCGTGCCTCTTCCAAAGCTCAACGAGGGACAAGCTTCTGGCTTTGCCTGGGGCCGTGTGCCAAAGGACGCGGGATGCGGCGATGTTTCCCTGAGAATTCCAGGTGAATGCACTGTAGGCAACAGTCAAAACTCCATGGGTGGCATCTATTTGCCACGTACTTTGGCACATTTTGGCACATTTATGGACATTTGGATCCTGTTCGGAAAGCCACTAACCTGGCCACAACAAAACACTGCGAGGAGGAAACGGAAGCACCTCGACGTATCTCTCTGCAAGTCCACTCGGAGACTCAGCTTCACGCATGTCAAGATCTTGGGTCTCGGGCCTTTCTTCATGTGTGGCCATGGTTGAGACATGGGTTTCGCACCATCTCCATGACAAGGAAGCTGGCGCTGGGGTTGATCTGCATCCGTCATGGTGGGGGATGGTGGTGGAGTCTTGCCGGCATAGAAATGCCAAGCGCTGCAGAAAACTGGGCTTCGGTCAGAGTCGGGTACACTCAAAATGGATGTGTTATTTTGAAACCAAGACAGACAAAGACCTGCATTTCCCAATCGTGAATTTTGCAAATGGACGATTGGCATCAAATCCGGTTTCGGAGCTTGCTCTAGGCCAAGTTAATATACGTATGGATATGTAATGATATGTATATGTGGAAAGCCCTGGTTCCTCCAGGAAATGACCCTATATTATACTGTAAATGTTTGTTTTTCAAATATGGGGATTGACTGTAGGGTAGCACATTTTTTTCAAGTACTTGCTATTGGTTGATGGGTTCATCGTCGAATTCATATTTGAAATAGTTCAAGACTCCTAGCAGCAATCAAAAGGTATCGTCCCAAACGTCTTCACCACCCGTGATTGTTATCGATGCTTCCTACTGGGGAACTGTCATGAACAACAATCACACTGTAGGACTCTTACCTAGCCTAGGATGGCTTAAAAACTTCTTACTCATACCAACACAGGGACGTTACCTCGATTCGAACATCTCCCCAAAAGCGATCGAGTCGTGGCTGGGTCGAGGATGGCATTGATCCGCAGCCCGGTCAACCCGGACTGCGGCTCCGAGACACCTTGGTGGAGGTGAATGGCACCTCGCTGATGGAGTTGTCAGACCAGGAGCTGGTCGTTGGGAGCTGGGGAGCCATGGGTATCCATTTAATCCCTATTATATAAATGATATAAATGGGGAGCCAAGGAAGAGTTTCCCAACCACATGGTAGGGGATGTAGGGCCTGTAGGGGAATATGATATGAGATAATGGGAAGGTCACTACTAAATATGTTGTGGGAATCCGTGGTTTTGTATAGAGCAACTGAGATATATGGGGATGGGTCAACCCCCATGATACCTTTGGAGATGAGGAATGAATGCCCAGAACAGTGAGCAGAAGGGGATTCAAGGTCTTGGAGGTTACGATCCCTGGTCAGTTTGAAGAACGAAACGTTGCGGAGTCGCCAACAACTGTGGGGATTTGATGGGCTTTTGACAAACACTGATGGTTGTGGCTGACATGGGTGTCATGGGTGCATCCGCCTTCAAAAGTTTAGATACAAACGGCTCTGACAGTGCCAAAACATGTACCTGATGAGTTGGTTGAGCACCTATGATCAGTGAAGAAAACCTTTGAACAATGACCTTGTTTCAAGTTGGATAAGTTGGTCAATTCCTGTCAGTTCCATCCCCTAGCAGCTCTCTACAAACCATGCAGGACTGCGAACAGAGATTCTTGGATCTTTTTGGAGATGGATGCAACGTCAAGGTGGAACCTTTTGTGCAGGCCGGAGCCAGCCCAATGCGGTGTGATTTTGGAGGGTCAGCTACAGGTCGTGCATGCCTTAAGCTCAAGTCCTAGAGGTAAGAGCCATCCATATGGGTCCAAAAGCAAAAAGAACGTGACTTACTTTCCATGCCGTTGATGGTGTCCAGTTTGGTGGGTGACCAGCTCTGCTAAGTTTTTTTCCCGGGTGGGGATAATTTCTATTATATTCTGAGGCTTGGAAGTATGCATATAGAAAGCACAGTAGTAACCACAACATCGATAATACTAGTGAACATTATATCGACAATGATCGCACATTTAATACACATATAATATATAGCACGCGCAACTGGTCCTACCGCCTTGGCCTGTGCATGACTGGGGAACACTCAATGAGAATGATGTAGGGTATTGATTCGTAATTAATCGTAATTATAGATACCAGTAGTACCGCACAAGGCCGTGGCGGAAGTTTCAAAAATAGGAAACCTATAGGAGCGGTTGGTTGTTGTGAATCATGGATGGCAGAGCGAATCCACTGATGGACCGACAGGTGGTTGGAGTTGTGCTTTTTGGTGTGGTTGCAATAGTTGCAGTGGTCACCTGGTCGGTCCCCTCACCCACAACTGCTGGATGTAGTGTGGTGTAGTGCAGCTGTAGTTGTAGTTGTAGTGTAGTGGAGTTGTAGTTTTGGTGTAGTGTTATTAGTGTAGTGTAGTTGCAGTTGCATTTGTGGTGGTGTAATGAGTCTAGTGTAATGTAATGTAATGTAATGTAATGTGGGGTAGGGTAGTGTAGCGTAGTGTAGTGTAATTGGGTGTAGTGTGGTGTGGCGTGGTGTGGTGTAGTGTGGTGTAGTGTAGTGTAGCGCCATGCAAGTAGTGTAGTGTAGTGTAATGTAGCGTAGCGTAGTGTAGTGTGTTGTGTAGTGTAGTGTAGTGTGGTGTAATGCAATTAGGTAGTTGTAGTTGTAGTTGTAGATGTAGATGTAGATGTAGTTGTTGTCTAGTGTAGTTTTATGTAACGTATTGTAGTTGTAGTTGTAGTTGTAGTTGTAGTTGTAGTTAGTGTAGTGTAGTGTAATGTAGTGTAGTGTAATGTAGTGTAGTGTACTGTAGTGTAGTGGAGTGTAGTGTAGTGTAGTCTTATGTAGTTGTAGTTGCAGTTAGTGTGATGTAGCGTAATGTAGCGTAGTGTAGTGTAACGCCATTTGTGTAGTGTAATGTAATGTAGTGTAGTTGCAGTTGCAGTTGCAGTTGTAGTTGTAGTTGTAGGTGTAGTGCAGTGTCATTCAGTGTAGTGTAGTGGAGTGGAGTGTAGTGTAGTGTAATGTAATTAGTGTAGTGTAGTGTAGCTTAGTGTACATGTAGTATTGTTGTAGTTGTAGTGGTAGTTAGTGTAGTGTAGTGTAGTGGAATGTAGTGTAGCGTAGTGTAGTGTAATGTAGTGTAGTGTAGTAAAATTGAGTGTAGTGTAGTGGAGTGTAGTGTAGTGAAGTGTTGTGTAGTGTAGTGTAGTGGAGTGTAGTGGACTGTAGTGTAGTGTAGTGGAATGTAGTGTAGTGTAGTGGAATGTAGTGTAGTGTAGTGGAATGTAGTGTAGTGGAATGTAGTGTAGAGCAGTGTAGTGTAGTGTAATTGAGTGTAATTGAGTGTAGTGTAGTGTAGTGGAGTGTAGTGTAGTGTAGTGGAATGTAGTGAAGGTGTAGTTGTAGCGTAGTGTCTTGGAGTGTAGTGTGGTGTAATGGTGGTTGTAGTTGAAAATGCTACAAAACCCTCACGTTTTGCTCACTTTTGACAAGGTGCACAATCCCTTGCGCCTGCCACGCGAAACGACATCTCAACATCCAAAAGTGGTCCGAACCCTGGTGTTTTTAACATTTTGACTTCGAAATGTGCTTCGCGCCAGAACGGCGTGCACTTTTTCAACATCGCAACTTCCAAAAGTGGTCCGAACCTGGTCTGTTTGTACATTTTGACTTCGAAATGTGCTTCGCGCAACAACGGCGCGCACTTTTTTGACATCTCAACTTCTAAAAATGGTCCGAACATGGTGTGCTTTGTACATTTTGACTTGGAAATGTGCTTCGCGCCACAACGGCGCGCACTTTTTCGACATCTCAACTTCCAAAAGTGGTCCGACAATGGTGTGTTTTGTACATTTTGACTTGGACCTGTGCTTCGTGCCATGACGGCGTGCACTTTTTCGACATCTCAACTTCCAAAAGTGGTCCGAACATGGTGTGTTTTGGAAATGTGCTCGCGCCACAACGGCGTGCGCTTTTTCGACATCTCAATTTCCAAAAGTGGTCCGAACGTGAGGCGTTTTTAGTTTTTTCGCTTGCAAATGTGCTTCGCGCCACAACGGCGTGCAACTTTTCATCTCTCATCTGGCCAGCTGGCTTCGCACCCGCCGCTTTAGCGAGCCTACTTTTCGACCCTCCGGAGCCACAAAACATGGGAAAAACACAGTGTTTCGCGACTTTCCTACCTTTTCGCGCAGCTGCATCTTCTTTCTTCTGACTCTTTCTCTTCTCTGATCTTCTCTCTTCTGCTCTTCTCTCTTCTACTCTTCTCTTCTCTCTGACTCTTCCCATCTCTGCTTTTCATCTGTCCATATTGTCGG
>Ga0126342_10011332_pt1 | contig 15929 bp, 19 predicted proteins | sample Cyp1metagenome_FD_92528 | JGI IMG/M metagenome (GOLD analysis project Ga0126342, IMG submission 92528) | Coral microbial communities from Lord Howe Island, Old Settlement Bay, Australia - Cyphastrea 1 metagenome | ecosystem: Host-associated > Invertebrates > Cnidaria > Coral ... | reverse complement strand
TGAGAGTAGGTCCTGAAAAGTTTTCTGGGTACTGAAAAAACAGGATTTTGGCACAGGGTCTGAAAAAAGACGTAGGTGGAAGATTCAGGTATGCTGTTGGGTTGCAAAGCTGGGTTAATTTCATGGATCCTCTCTTGGGGCTCAGAACATCGAAAATTTGATGTGGCTATCAAATGGTTGGCTGAGTTCCTGCAGTATTTCTGTGGTTCGACCACCCAAGACGAAGAGGATTGGTTTGATGAGCAATGTAAGAGATACTACATCGACCTCACCGGAGGACGTTGTGACAGCAGGTACCTTGCATGTAGCAAGTCCTTATCAGGAGTGTTGAGACACAACAAAAGGGCATATCTTTTCAGTGAACAAGGCAGTATGAACATTGCAGATTTGTTCGGTAGCTGGCAGAATCCAAAAGAGTACAACATGTCTGGAGCGCAGTTTGCCGCATTTTTGCCGTGCAAACCCAAGCAGAGATTTTTCGTTGACATTCACATGCCGTGGGAATGGTATCGAGACAGTGCACCTGCTACTTACCCTTTCGATGTTAGAGTCTGATGCTTGCAAGGACGCTCGGATCAAGTTGTTGATCCTTACTCTACACACCACCCACTCAGTTGACATATGATGAAGCGATGTGCTTGGGATGGATTTTTCATGTCACTGATTCAGCAAATGTACTCTCGATGCAACGATCTGGCTTGATGACCGATGTAAAAGGAAGTGGACGAGGTGGAAGAGATGCATTACACTTCATGTACTACAACGACAACGGTCAGGGCTACATAAGGATGGCGGAAGGCACTACTCCACCACGCCAATACAGGCAGCCAGTGTATTTCGTGTTGGATCCAAAGTTCATTGAAAACCACCAGCTGTTCCTTACCAAGAACGGTAGTCTTGGTCTTTCGGGGACATACCAGCTGAGTTTGTGCGCCTTCCAAATCAGTTACCGACACTGGCATGCAACGTTCTGAGGCCAGGACGGGGTCAATCGTTGACCAACTACTGGTTCGAAAAGAGCGCGATGAGCTTGCAGGGAGATTCCGATATGGGAAGTCCATCCTGCTCACCGACCTCATGTACAGGTGCACTTCAGGCACTGGAGGAATGACGAACATCCAATATGGATTGGACGATCTCGGCTATGGAATCACAGTCGTGGACATCAACAGCTTCACGGCAGAGTCCAAAGCCCAGAAGTTCTTCAAAGCGATTGAGTACTTGAAAAATGATGTGATGGAGAATCTGAAGCACGAGGGGGGTGTGACGTACCACATTTGGGCGTCCTTTGCCTTTCTTATTGGCGATCATCCACCAGACAATGTGTGGATTGAACGTGGCTTTGTGGAACAATTCGCCAACGCAGTTCGTGAGGTGGACAAACGGGCTACCCGGCCAATCTTTGTGTCTGTATGCAAAGACGCAAAGTTGCACGGCATCCAGACGGGCATCCATGACGTCGCAGTGGACGCAGCGGACATCCTACGAAACTATGGCCCGGCTATGGCATGCAACGGCCGATAGGCTCGTACCATCCTGACAAGATGGGAGTGTTCGCCACCATCGAGAAGTTTCTCTTCCGACAGTGAGTGCTGTTAATGTGCTCGGTCAATGTTGACGTCGTCAAGGAAATGAACGACTTCGTCAACGATTCATCACTGAAGGTTGGTGTCAACATGGAACAAATGGAAAAAGTGCTCAAGTAGGCCCGCCACTGTCGAGATCGGGACTGGAGGAAGAATTCCCAACGTGACAAGTGCAGGTGCAGCAACATCGCCTGGCTCCACCGGAACCGTTGGGGGGAGTAGGCGAACGTCGATGGAGTATCAGAAAATTCCATCGGTGGAAACCAATGTGGTGTCAATGGTCCCAGAGCCATCTGCCAACATGAATGACATGTCGTTCTACGTCGACCATGCCGCTGATCGATCCATTCTGTGTGATCACCACTTCAACGGCAACGATGACGAGGCAATGCCAACTGACTACATGAAGGGCAACTTTGGCTATGGCAATACATGCATCGCCTGCAGCGCAAGCGAAACAGCCAACAGGTACTCTCTTTGGCCACGTGAATGGCAGCAACAAACGATTATGAAAATGGCTGCCCGAATCAGAACGTTCACTGTCAAGATGGCCGACGAGGGGACACCGATCACGAACACACAGGGGGAACTTCGTACAGTTCCTCAAGGACATCACCTATAGGATCCCCTATGGCAAGATACTCATGAAAGCGTTGTCGCACTTTGGAATGGTGAGGGTTCCACATGATCGAGTGACACAAATCTTCATGGGAAAACGTGGTAGGCAATGAGGAGCTCCAGCTGGAAGGTAGGTAACGACGGCAGTTACGAGCGCTTCAGTTACCGAGTCTCCAAAGATTACGGCAACGTTTTATACAAGGACTACCTCAAGATGGTGTCGGGCCGAGAGTTTGATGAGATCATGGACTATCACGATGCCGCGGCAGAAAAGTGTGGCGATGTCGTGGAGATGTGACTTGGATTGTTGGACATCGCCAGCATGACAAAGGAACACATCATGTTCATGGACAATCGTGCTGGCCCCGGCGAACTGCTTGCGGGATTGGAAGCTTCGATCAACATCTTCCACGGCACAGCGAGGTCAACAACCACTTCGAACTCCAAGAGGAACAGCTCGAGGCTGACCGAGACCACGTCCTATGAGGGTCATGGTGGACCAGATCTTGCGCAACTGCTCGATATACAACAATTTGCGCAACATGTGCCTGATCGAGAACAAGGAGATCGAGATCATCAGTGAGATCTATCGAAGAGCAAGAAAGATGAAGATGATCCAATGGGCCAAAGTGTACAAGGTGCAGGGGTAGGGCCCGCGGCCGGCCCCGGAGCCGAATCCAAGAGTGCAGGGACTGATGCCGAAGGGGTAGGGCTCGCGGAATGTTCCTGGCACTCCGCCCGATCCTGAAGAGGAGTACCAGATCTCCAGAGACAAAGGTCAGGTCAGGTCATGGACGCCATTGACGCATTCTTCGCACTGGCGGCTGACAAGAACGTGTGCATCAGATGTGGTGAGACCGGGCACACCAACTATGAGTGCGACGCCAAGGATGATTGATCCAGTCAAGATGGCGCTTGTCAACTTCAGGAAGAAACTTCAAGGTGAGGAAGTTGGTGACGAACCCCCCAGGTGGAGACGGCAAGGAACCACAGAGTGCGTATCAAGCCACAAGGGAAGGGGAATACATGTTCCCACAACCCATTCCACTGTCGGTGATTGGTGACCGAGCGCATGGTGAATTGAGCATCAATGGAGTGATGATCGATGAGAAGGGTCCTGCGACGAGAGAAGCGTTGAACCAACTCGTCGACATTGCCAGCGAGAGCGGAATCACGATGACATGCAAAGACGTGATTGAGGCCGGCAAGTACTCTGTCCACAAGATGCGCAGGAAACTCCCAGTCAAAACCAGCGTCGGCAAGTTGAAGATCCTACCCTTGAACGGCGGCAAGTTCTACTCATAGAACTTCGCAGGTGCAGGAGTTGAATTCCCGCTGCCAACGGATGGGAATCCCAACAGAGTCGTCTTGGACAAGTGGGAAGATGGCTACAGCTACTACTTCAACAAGGCACTGCGACATCACGTCGGCAAGGATAAGGTCAGGGAGAAGGGAATCCAATATGAAGGCCTACGATGCGATGAAGCGGGCTGGGTCGACATCATGGAGTTCCTTCACCATGGCTGGATCTTTGACCACGAGAAGGTCAAAACCGAGGACGGTGGGCTCATCCCTACTTGTTTTTTGGGAGGATCGAGTCAATTTGATGATCAAGACCGCATGGGCGGAGTTCCAGAAGCAGGGCAAGGTTCGGATTCAGTTCTTGTGCATCGTCTTGGACTCCAGCTACACGGAGCCTGATGAACCTCTCAGGAAGTGACATCCGCAAGATCATCGAACGAGACGGAGAAGTCTTCTTGGCGCCAACCGCTGTCACGTCACCAGGAGCTCATTCATCGCGTGAACGGGACTTCCGCCTTGACAACACGAAGATTTGTCACCCCATCACCACCAGACTTGCAGATGAATTTCAATATATTTTCAATATTGCTATCATGTCACGGAGATGGCAAACATGCATGGCATCATCAAAGAAGGACTGCGACCAGGTGGACATCGAGGAGGACGAACCGTTCCTCAATCCATTTGCACCATGGGACGAGCGCTACAAGCTCGTTTTAGGTGGGGAGTTGGCCCATCTTGGGAAAGTGCGCGTTGTCCTAGCCTTCAGCGTGCGCCGACTCATTGGATACAGATGCATGATCAATGCCTCTGGGCAGCTGACGATTGATGGTAGCATTCCGTTCTCCGAAGTGGCACGAGCCTGGTACCAGACCAACGCTTACAAATGGGAGAGATTGCTCGTGGATTCAGGAGGTATCCAGCTTGTGCGATCCATCAAGCAACCATCCGAGATCGCAACAGTCGTGACGGTCAAGAGGATTGCCCGAGCATTGCTCGACGAGATCGGCGCCGAGGACAATGTCCCGTACTATGACGAGTTCGTCCGAGATGTTGGGGAGGTCGAGAGCATGACTGGAGACTTCGCCTACCAGAGTGATCTGAGAAACAGGCTTGTAACGTTCATCGCCGAGAACTACGTCCCAAGGGAGACGGGCAGAATCATTTGCCCGACATGCCACCGAGTCCATTTGCATCAGGTGTTCTGGATTGCTGGTCAGCTGGGGGGTGAGAACCACCAAACAGAATCGAGGTGTACCTCCTGGAGTACCTGAACAAGAGTACCCACCGAGTGGTAATGGATACGGTGACGCAGAAGGAGATGTTGACATGGACAAAGACGAGATCGATTGTTTGGTGAAGGAGACCAAGGCCAAAGCTGAGGCGAGGACGGACGACGATGTCGACATATCTGGACCCCAACCAAGCAAGCCAGGTCATAATGGGAACGGAGGACAGGCGAGACCAATTCCTCAACCTAAGACCACCATTGAAAGTGTGAAAGTGAGAGAGGCAGGAAGCCGAGGATGAGCGTGAAGCAGAAGAAGAAGAACGCGCAGAAAGGGAGCGCGAAAAGCAAAACCAAATTCCACCGTGGGCTACTAGACTAGTTCCAGGATGTGTTATTCACTGCGTTGATGTTGCAGAAAATGAAGATGCTGTGGATTGGACGGCACGCATCATCGATAATTTGATCTTGACACACATCAAAGACCGCTACCGCATCTTCTACCTCTACACGGTCTCCACGCCTGCTCAGACCTACGTCGAGCACGTCAGGAGCAACGGCATGATCCCGGAGTATGACGGGTACATTCCCTTTGTCGGGGAGGACGCGCACGGCGACGCCCGGGAACCCACAGAGGAGGAGTGCAAGATAACATTCGAGCAGATCTTCAAAAGTGGGAAATTTGGCAGCCATGACCTCGAAATGTATCTCAGAGGAGTTGAAGGTCTCAAGTTCTTGTGCCAGCTCATGAAGTACTTGGTGCAGACTGGTGTCACTCCACAATTCATCGCCAACAAACTCAACGACGTGGCAGATGCAGACGATGAGAACAAGGCAGAGGTCAGGCGTGAAATTACAAATTTTGTCCGGAAGATCATCGCGGGAGCCTTTGCGATCAGATCCTACGACTACCTCAGAGTGAAGCGTGAAGACGAACTTCATATCGATCCAGTATCATTGGTGGGCGCAGTGACGGAGAGAAAGGGACCCTCAACAAGGTTGGCGTGGGACTACCTGCTGAACTTGAAAAGGTCTGGGAAGGCAAATTGAGATCATCTCAACAGAGTGATGCACAACTGGGACCAACATCCGGTTGCTAGATCCAGCCGATCGCTCTAATATCCGAGGCATTCCGAGACCATGTGAGAGCGATCACCAATGTTTGGAGAAGGAAGGACAAGAGGGTGGAGCAGCGTCGAGCAGCAAAGGGACAACCAAGACGCTAAGACTACATCACGGTGGGCCACGACTCAAAATGGCATGAGAGCCGGGCTAATTAAGGTTTTGATGCTGGTGCATGTGAGACCGCGTACAATGGTCCCCGCGCACGGGCAGGTTTTTGTGAATATGAATTGAGGTGGGCGACCTCAGTAATGTGATTCCCGAATTTTCCTGAGTTTGTGTCATATCAGGACCGTGCATGAACCGGCGTAGGCCATTCGGCGGCGCTGGGGATTGCATGATCCGACGTAGGCCATTCGGCGGCGTCGGTGATTGCTGCGGTCGATGACTGCGAATCAAAGGCGATGTGACGCAGGCCATTCGGCGGCGTCACTGACCCTGTGAAGAGTGTCATTTTCCTGTACAGCACCAACAATAGGAACAGCTCTGCGTTTCACACATGCAGAATTCCGGGGACTCACATCACATAATATCTTTTGCATCATGCAGCGATAATTAAGAGGGTCATTTTTTTTTTGATCTGGCGTTCGCTCCTGCACCACACAAATAAATGTGTCGGGTGTGGGGGGTGCATGACCCATGTAATGTATAGAGCAGAGTGAGCCGACAGCGTTGTCACAGGTCCAATTTCCCGCTGTCCTGGCTCAAGGTGCGGGCCAGCAATGGTCTGACGCGACACTGCTCAGGCGAAGGAAAAGTAACGGCTGCGCTATTGGCTGGGAGGTCTTCATTAAGGAGTGCACGGATACGTGGGACACCATAGCCCAACTTGCAATCTTCGTTTGCAACATCATCAGCCATGCAAACAACTTGAGGGTCATCCCAACCGTGTTAGTGGACCCTCGGTTTTGGGGTTAGGGAATACATGTAACCCTCATGTCCTTGGAGATCCGCAGCAAAGGCTTCCCAATCCATGCTGACCAACTGTGCAAGCATCATGTCATTGCCAACCAAAATGTGGAACCCGATGTGGCCGGTAGCTGTCGTTGCCCAGGCAGCTGTAGTTCGCAAACGCTTGAAGTGGTAGAGATCTCTATCCAAGTCAACTAACCTTCCCAAAGTTTTCAAAGCCCTGGAGCTGATCAAGAGGGGGACGTCTTCAGCGACCACACTGGTCCTGACCAGCACGGCATTCTTCGCCCCACATAGATGGGAAAAATAGCTGCCCATAGGGGAGTTACCCGGGGACCATCTCCAAAGCGAAAAGGCTGATCATCAGGAACCATTTGAAAAGGCATTCCGCGCTCAGCCAGCTGTTCAAGATGATGCTCCACCCAGCTAAGGCCTGCACAAGTGTCTGCCAAAGCAAGTTCCTTGGTCACTTCTCTCATGGAACTAGAGGTCGCAAGGACCACAGCACCGGAAAAATGGCAACCCATGTGCTCATCCATCATGTTGCCACTGGTCAGCCCAACAAAGAAAGCATCATCGTCGGATTCAGATTCTTCCATGTGCTGCTGGCTCACTACAAAGGTGTGCTTGGCTGGTGACTGCTTGTTCTTTTGTCTCTGGGGGCAAGACTCATCACTGTGCCCATGTCCATGGGCCGTCACACCGACAGCCTGGCAAGCGGCACAGGGCATCCTGTCTTTCATGTTCTGGATTCTCTGGGTCCTGGCTTCTTGACTTTCTGGTTTGTTGTAGCCCCTATTCTTGGATATCTCGGCCCTTTTACGCGCAGCATGTGTCAGCAGCACTTCTGCTTCAAGTTCAAGCTGATCGGGGATCCTCGACAAGATCTCGATCATCGCCATCAACTGGACCATCTTCTCCGCCTTGATCAACGGCATTGGCCTTATTGGCAGGTCGATTGTTCCTGTTGTAGGATCCCTTGGACTGCCACCGTCCAGGTCCATTCTGGTTCTCTTCTTCTTGTCGCTTGATCTGAGGCACGACAGCAACCAAGGAAGATCTGAGACGTTCATACTCATATATTCCTCCAGCGCTGCTGACCACCTGGCGCTTGAGCTCTTCTGATATAGAGGCATAGAGGCCTTTTCTAAGAACTAGAAGGCCTTGGCCGTCCGATCAATTGCCCCACCTATTTCCTGCAACTCTTGCACTGAGCCCTGAACTTGGTGTCGTAAGACGTCATCTCCTGGCCCCTCTGTCTCTTGAAAGTCTTATAGAACTGCGACAAGGTGCTGAAGGAGCGTAGGTACTGCAAAGGTTCCAGTTCCTCCCAGAGATGTCACAGTAGTTTCTCGACACCGTCTTCACAGCGTAGCTGAGCCACGTCCAAGCATTCTGTAGCAGACCAAGCTTCGCCGGTCAACTTCTCAATCAGCTTGCCTGCCTGGAACTCCTTGTCAATGCCAGTTGTGCTCTGAAACAACTTGGCACGACGCTGGTAATGTGCCCATCGTGTGTAGGAACATATTACTTCCCGGTGTTTGGGTTCCTGGAATCCTTGACAGACGTGTCCAGCTCCTTTTCACCGGTCATGTCATCAGGATCCAAAATGGACCCAGCCCTCTTGGTTGGTCTGTTGTCAACCCCTGCGCCTGCACTGACCGCTGCGACTGACAATCTACAGATTCATGAAGAAAATCAATCAGCTCTGCATCTAAGGTCATCCATCCCTTAGAAAGGTACTCTTGAATTGCCTCCTCCAAAGTAGATCCCCATACCCAGAGTTGAGGGGTCCAGTACCATCTGCCAGGAGGTTGAGCAGGTTGTTCATGCCCGCCCGCATTGCTCCAATCATTGCGTTGATAATGGCTACCTACAGAACTGGCAAGGAAAGTAGACAAATCACTTTCCCGTCTCCCACCACCAGTCTGCCCAAAAGCTCCTTGCCGCCGCTGCCTATCGCAAACTCCCGAGGTGCTTCCATCGGGATAGAAACTCATCCCAACCGCCATGCCACTGGATCGTAGCTCCGCACATTTTCGATGGATACCGAGGGCCCAGCTGCTGATCAAACCAAAAGGCTGAGATTGGAAACTCAAATGGCCAGCGATTGAAATCAACACGTGGCAACTCTGATAGATTCACACATGCAAACTTCAGAGCCTCAACACTTCCGAACGATTTCCCTGGAACTGCTTCCCCTTCATTTTGCATTGTTTGTATTCGTTTCCGGGAAGGCGCGGTGAACAAAAAAACACTTGAAAACACGCGACTTGTTTTAGCAGATAGAAATGGGCAGCGGCAAGATTGTTAAGTGTATAATTTAATTCATTAAAATCCCGTATTGGTTGGCAAGTTGGCAATTGGGATGAAATTAAAACAACTTGATTTTTGCGTTGGCGAAGGTAACAGTTCCAATGTATAAAGACAAATGGCGCCGCTATGCTGCGTTCATCATGCGCACCGATATGGAACACGTTTGGACAAATCCGGAGTGAACATCTCAAAATGTTGTCGGAAATTTAGCATGGTTGCGGTGGTTGCAGACAAAAGGTATCCAAAGTCAACATGATCTTGTTTGCCCAGTCTCTTGGATGCGTGCGTTAAAAACATTGAAAACATAGCAGGGCGTTCACGGAATGAGGACATTAAATGAAATTAATGTATATTTTTACAAGATGGGACATTGTTCTGATGTTCACGTCACTTAAGATGCTGGCCCTGGCGTGAAGCATCGCAGAGGATTTCCAAATCACAATTATATAAATATACACACACACACACATATATATTATATATATATATATATATTTTGCCATCACGCCAATTGCATGAACAGGCCAGTGAAAATGGGTTGAAGTTCACTGCCCAGAGTGCTGGCAAGGACACTCGCACGCCAATTTTCTATTTTTTCTTCGATGTGTACCACCGAAAATGTGCATGCACCTGTGCTTTTGACTCAGGACGTCACAGTTCTCGGGTGGATCTTCAAAGATGCGTTCACAGAGTGCCCCCTCTGGCTGCTGGGGTTTGCTTTGTTTGCCGCGCTTTATGAGCAGAGACGCCTCGGTTACTCACAATTTTGGTTAACGGAGTGAATAGTTTGGTTTGATCGAAGCACAATATTTCCGTCGCAGCCATTTTGGCGCAAGTAAGAAGGCCCTCATTTAAGCCCTCGCCGTGGCCATGGGTGATGGGCAAAATGGAAAGAAGAAGAGAAGCAGCAGCTCAGAAAGTGGAACTCCTGATTGGCTGAGGAAACGTCGTGAAAAACAAGCCAGGGGCGAACTCAGAGAGGATCGTGGAGGCATGGGGGATTTCGCCAAGGGCGACAAGGGTGACAAGGGCGACAAGGGCAAAGGCGGCGGGAAAGAACCTCGTCCAGGTGACTGGAAATGTCCAAGTTGTGGCAGCAACAACTTCGCCAGGAGGACTGAGTGCTTCAAATGTGGCACCCGCAAACCAGCAGAAGGAGGTGCTGGTGGAGGCAAAGGTCGCAATCGGGACTCTCGTTCTCGTTCTCGTGGCAGACGATGAGATGGCACTACCCAACTATGGCGTGCATCAGCAGTTCTGAGTGCAAACTGAGGGTTTGCAAGGGCATTGGTGTGCATCTCTTTGCAATGTTGGAATTGAGAATTAGAGTTTGGGATGCTCGCACCACCCAATCAAAGATATTAAGGAGGAGTTGCACACCACATGCATAGGACGAGTTGGATGCAAGCGACATCCGTACTCAAAGTCTTGGGCACCATATGTAAGAAAATGACAGCTACAACACACATTGAGAATGTTTTGCACATCTTCTTCTTTGGACATTGCATGTCGTCACTTGGCTTCCACAAGGACCACATTTCTAATTGACCTGCGTTCCCTTCCCGATTTCACGCCTTGTGGAATTGTCCAGGTACACCTTTGATGGTGCTGGTGAGGAGGCATGCTTGTTCTATGAAGCAGAGTGCGTTTGAAACCAACATCCGTCATCTAGTCGCCTCTTCGTGCTGTCCTGGCAGCACCTACACTTCAAGCTCCCTGTTGCACCACTCCTCAGTGGCTCGGCAAGCAAGAATCGAAAATATATGCCAATATCAACTGTGAGACACTTGCGATGCAAATTGCGCATCATTTTGGGGAAAACAAATGAGTCCGAGGTTGCCTCAACATCTTCAGTGAGCGCACGATCCTCATCATTTTTTCATTTCACAATGCATGAGAACTTGCAAGAATGCATGAACGTGATCAAAGTAGGTTTCCCCCGAAGTCCCGGAGCTTGTCACATTTCTTGCTTTCAGCCCAGGAGCAGTTCTAGCAATGAGGCCCACTGCGCTACGGTTCATTCTGGTTTGGGTATGATTCTGATTGATGCTCGAATGCATAATTTGGATGTGTAGAGCAGGTTACTTTCGACGTATCAAATGCAGCAATGCGAAACGGGCTGCAGAAATGCTGTCACACTGTTAGCGGTATCATGTGAACCTGAGATCGTCTTGCTAGATCTTGGGTTTGCGAAAAACTGTGTCGACGTTTTGCGTTGCCCTCTGCAGCTCCGTGGCTCAAGCACGGAGGGCATGTTTGTTTCACAGACCTGCGCGAGTGTAAGGTGGGATAAGTACGACGTAGTACGACGTAGTACGACGTAGTACGACGTAGTACGATGTAGTACGACGTTTATAGTACGACGTAGTACGGTTCGCAACATTTGCCGTCTTGACTGAAGCGAAGCCCAAAACTTAGTTGGATGAGTTGGAGATCTCACCTGAGGTCGCTGCAGGCCATCCTGGTTAGCCAAGCGGAAGGCATGCCAGGTAGCCACGATTAAACATGGACGGTAGTGTAGAGCCTTGGCTGCGATGGGACCCCATACAGAGACAGTGACATCAGTGACGCGACTTGGAACCGTCTTGGCTTATCTTGGCTTGGATTCCCCCGACGCCCAAGGATTCAAACCAAGCTCAGCCGTTGGTAACTGTTGGAAGTCTGTACCGGTTAGGCCGCAAACTGGGCACCAACCTCAGCAAAGTACGGGTTTGGCACAGGTTTCGCAAACGGATCCATGATGATCCATGTGTCCTGGCAGAGGCAGCGGATCCTTTGGAAAAATCTACTATGCAATCAACTCGCAGAACGGACAAGAAGTGGCCGTGAAGACTGAAGAGCAAAGTGGTGCCTATGCAGACATGAATTATGCCTTGAATGATCGGAGAATTACCCTATGTAAATCTATATAATACATATGTTCCCTCCCGTTTTCCAGTTCAAGCGGTGATGCCAGTCTGGCTTCACTGAAGCTGCAGAGTGGATGCAACTGAGGTCGTCATCCGATGCTGCTCTATGAAGCCAAACTTTTGAAGCACCTCGAAGGAGGACAAGGTATTGCACATGTCCACTACTCGGGAAGTGAAGGCCCAGAGTCTGCCTTTGCCTGCCAAATTGCCAAGCTTCGTCCACTTTCATCGGATACTTATAGCAACTGGTGGGTGGGAGCAGGGTCTTGAAATCTGCTAGGTGGTTTCAATGTCATGGTCATGGATCTCCTTGGTCCATCTTTGGAGGAGACTTGCCAAAATCAGGTTCTCTTGAGCGGAGGAAAGGAAAGAGGAAAGGAAAGGCAGCCACAAAAGATGTTGCTTCACTTGCAGGATCTCTTCAGCAGCTGCCAGCGGAAATTTTCCGTGAAGAGTCTCATGCAGCTTGCGGACCAGATGATCACCAGACTCGAGTATCTTCATTCCAAGGATTTTTTTTGGGTGGAGTAGTGACTTAGTTGAAACAAAATGCCTTAGTTTTGCTTTGCTTTGTCCGCATTGCTTCGCATCCTTTGCGGGCTGGTTTAAATTGAGAGGACTTCATCCACCGGGATTTGAAACCCGACAACTTCACGATTGGATTGGGCAGCGCTTCCAACTTGGCAGCTTGATAATCAAATGGAAAAGCTACCGATCACCTTAGTGTAATTTTTTCTTTTGAAACATTGTCTGAATGGGCACTGCTGCTTTCGAATCACCAAGGTGTATTTGATTGATTTCGGGCTAGCAAAGCGCTTCTGCGACTCTAAGGGCAAACACAACCCAATCTGTTGCACAGCTGCAGTTGGAATTGCCTTGCTGGTTTTGTACAGAGGTGTAAGCTTCAAGTGGTGGGATTGAAATGCGGAGGCTTATTGAAGGGCTTTTGGAGCCTCAAGTTAAAAGCTAAAGGTATTTGTACTTGCCAGATATGGAACATCGGACGCAAAAAAAAATACAAGACAAAGAACGTGCTTGAGAGTGAAAGGTCAACGCAAAAGCTTGACGGGGACAGCCCGATACGCGTTGATCTCAGCCAAGTTGGGGCAGAGATGGCAAGACATGGCAAGCTGGGTTCAGTAGTCAGCCGTACTATTTTTTTGTTTAGTCATTGTCCAGCTGTGGGCGGCTGTGCCTATTCAAGGCATCAGTCAATGCCCACAAGGGATTAGAACAGAGCCGTCGCGATGACATGGAGGTGCCCAAAGCCGAAAGCATTTACTGCCACAGCTGACGCAGTGAATTCCAGCTGCCAATTTGGAGCGATAAGGGCTGTGGAACCTATTGCCCATCCACAGTTGGCTAGTCAGCGGCTAGTCCGTGAAGAATTCGTTCGGGACCCATGCCCAAATGTTAGGCGCTGGGCTACATCCTACTCTACTTCAGCCGTGGTGTTCTGCCATGGCAGGGCCTGCAGGCCAAACATGCCATGACTCGCTGACTCGCAGCATCAGCTTTACTAGTTTGAGAGCTTCGAGTTGCAACAAAATTTTTGCTGCACGGCCCATTCTTGGAATTTGAATTACTGAAGCTGGTGGGATGACGGCTGGGCTTCAAGGCAGAGACAAAGGAAAAGAAGTACCAGAACCTCAGAGTGTAAGACGGTATGTTAGAATGGCAATTTAATTCAATTTAATTCAAACCACGTTATTTTGTGAGAGCCGGTTTGTGTAATCTGTGGCCAAGGAAAATCATGGAGGTCAAGCAATCGACAAGTCTAGAGACTCTCTGTGATGGTGCCCCTGTTCCACTTGCAACTTATGCATCTTTGTTGCATTGAGAGTTTAGTTGGCAAGTTGAAATCGTCAAATGCCAGCCACATCTATCCAAGTAGGCCTTTTGGATCCTTTTGGAAGCGTTTGGATTTGGATCCTTTTGGTGTGAGCGGTGTTGAGGTTAAGTATTGTCAGTCGCTGGACTTTACAGAGCGCCCAGACTACTCCTTCCTGAAGCGCCTCTTTAAGGAGCGAAGCTGATCGATGTTCCGATGAAACCAAGTGCAATCCCACAATGCCATAGGCTAACAGTTTTTACACGCGAGGCATCTTTGAGGATAGAAGAAGTTTATAGAGTTTCACTCAAAGTGTCAGCCTTCCTTATTAGATAAGCGAACCAATCATTGTGTTGCGAAGGCTGATTTTGACAGAATAGAATCAAAGAGACCGTGCTTTCAAATGTGGGGGTCAAGGTACTCTACCTGAAGAATGATACACAGCGTCAGATGCCTGGCCCTGTGCAGGACTATATGAAAGACGCAGGCATGCAACACGACAATGTGTTCCTGCACAGCACTTGACAAAAAAGAGCACATGTGGCACTTGAAAACTTGGTTTTGTTATGCTGAGTGCCTGTTTGGCAACTTGTTTGGCATCTTCTTAACTTAGGTTCGAGTGGTCTGAACGGGAAGTCGGTGTTCGATTTACTGCCTCGGAAGGCAGGGATGGAAATCGACAACATAGAACTTCACATGAAATCATTGCCCGCACAAATCGTTTCGATGGCCACTTGTCATCACTTGTGAAGTTGTGTCGCTTGAGGCGGTGTGAGGCAGAGGCGCTCAAGACGAGGTGCATCAGGACGCGAAGTATCAAATTCGGCTGCCTTTCAGACTGAAGGACGTACGAGCATTAGCCACCTGGCTAAATGCTAAATAGGGGTAGCAAATCTTGCAGCTTGCAATCTGTCGGTGTACAAAAAAATGTGTGCTCAGATGAGCCTGGGATGAGGGGTGAGTCACATAATCACATTTATTGATTACCAGATGTTGCCCGTTTTTGCAAGTTTTCTGATCACCGCGATGTTCTTTGCTGTTCTCAGGAACTTTCAGCAGATTTACATCGCCTCGCGACACAAAAGAGTTTGTCACAGATGGCAAAGGTTCCACCCCACCATTTCCTGGCGCGAAGGGCGACGAAAAGACTCGAAGTCGTCCCGGCTTGAGACTTGCACAGCATTCGGACCATACGTGCTGATTTGATCAAACGTAACGACTCTTTTGCCCCCTGTTCCCATTCTTATCCCATTCTTATCATTCTTGGTTTTTATTTATATTTTATAAGGGGAGTATATTTTCTTCGTTTTTTTTTCAGTCTGCTTTCCTTGCTATTTGCTACATTTTGGAGCTAAAATCTCTGATTTACGTGCTATTTGCTGCATTTTTGATTTTGGAGCTAAAATCTCCCATTTGCCTGGCTTTTGGCTTTTGGCCCTTGGCTTTTGTTGGCTTTTGGCCTGGGTTTCACTTGGCTTTTGGCTTTTGGCTTTTGACCGTTTGCTTCACTTGGCTTTTGGCTTTTGTTATAGGTTTTTGGTTTTTGGCTTCAAGTTATACGCACTTCTTTTGAAACTATGTGTAATATTGTAGTTTGCATTTAGCATTTCATATAATACACTGCATATAAATTACATGTAAACTGCACAGAAACTACAGACATATAGCATGTGAGCTTATTTATATGCATGCCGTTGTGAGAGGAACTGAGATATGTTTTCAACAAGTGTCCTAACTACTTTTTGTTCCTCAATTTCTTAAAACCGTATTTCAAGACACTTGTTCAATTGTGTTCTCCAACTATGTTTGCTTGATTTTTGTTTCACCATGGTTGCATGGCAGTCAGAAGTTTACTTTTGAATTTATATGCATGCTTGTCCATTGCGCTGCGCCCTCCCCCAATTCCCCCCTCCCGCTCTTCTATTTAAATCCAAGTTTGCACATATGTAAAAACATCTTCTACACGTTTTTTTTTTTCACGATGCCCACAGCTGCTGCACCTCATAGGTGTCTTACATTCGGCCAAAAATGGCGCAGCATAGAGCTATGCCGTTCTGACCGTATCATTAGAAATGAGGAGTCTAAGGCTGGCACAACAATTGGTT
>Ga0126342_10011331_pt1 | contig 15929 bp, 11 predicted proteins | sample Cyp1metagenome_FD_92528 | JGI IMG/M metagenome (GOLD analysis project Ga0126342, IMG submission 92528) | Coral microbial communities from Lord Howe Island, Old Settlement Bay, Australia - Cyphastrea 1 metagenome | ecosystem: Host-associated > Invertebrates > Cnidaria > Coral ... | reverse complement strand
TACATACATACATACATACATACATACATACATACATACATACATACATACATACATACATACATACATACATACATACATACATTACATACATACATACATACATACATACATACATACATATATATATATACATATACTGCAAGATGTATGTGTATATTTATATATAATGTATTTTTATATTCATGATACATGTGTACATATGTATATACACGTGAACTACACCTCATTTGACCTTTGGGACTTCTTGGAACTTTTGAAACTTGGGGTTGTTGGATTCTCCACATTGATGTGCTGTGACAATAGAACTTGTGTTCTTGTTCCTCGTGCTGTTTCAAGGTCAGTCTGTTGAACCAAGCAACCATCCAAGCATTTCAAAGAGATCCATGCCATCATCTTGAACCCAGTTCCCTATTCATCCACTCTCCTGTATTTTTAGAATGTTTCAGATATATGGATTTGTCTAAAAATGGTTTCATCACCATTCCCCCCATGAAAGAAATGGCCGTGCCTCAGGGCTTTAATCTACCATCAGTCAAACCCAAAATCATATTCAGTTGATTTCAGTTGGCTATATATCCCCATATCCATTAGATCTTCCCCGAAACTTCCAGAAGATCTCCGCAATTCCCAAGAAATTCCCATGAAATCCCCATGATCTCACCATCTTTGCTGTGCGGCCCTTCCCGGCCTCCAGATAGGCCTGGATGCTGCTGATGGAATTCGAGCTGGTGACCTTGCTGGCCGGTTTTCAGGGACGGCACTGGGATAGTTACATCGTCCTCATGATATTGATCCGTCTCATTATAGTAATCATTATACTTGTATATCAATCATTAGAAAGCAAACAATGGGATCATATCATGATATATATATGATATGATATGATATGATATGATATGATATGATATGGGGATGGCGTGGGATTACATCTGATAGAACTCACCAACAATATAAGTAAAAATCAAACATTCATTCTCACTACAATATGATATCATATATAAGTCATATGAAATGATGGGATATACTGTAACTAAGCGTTGCACTCAAAAAAATACCCTTGCTGATTGGTTGGCGTGGGATTTGGCCGGCAAAATGGTATGTTATGGGTATATCTAGTGGAATATTGCTGGGATAGTTATCAACGGAATATTGGGCAGATTGCCCTCCAGTGAAATCAAACATGGCAAGGGGAATATAATGGGATCATATGGGATTGCATTGGATTACATGGGATAGAAGTATAACCAACAAGCAAACATGGCTAGGTGGAAACTCCCGAACTATTTTTCTCTGTATGAGGAAATCATCTGGGGTATGTTCCAGCTATGTTGGATTGCAGAGGGTAAATATGGATGTTCATCTAAAGAAATGGCAATAGAGGATTTGACCTATATGCTGTGGATATGATGATATGATACTTGCATAAGCATATAACATCATACAACCAATTCAAAAGGGATGTAAAGCAATCACCAGATTGACAGATTGATATATTAAATACAAATGTATATCAATAAATAAATTTAAATATATATATATCAATAAACAAACATATACATATATATACATACCTATTTAGATAGACAGATGGATGGATAGATAGATAGATAATGATAGATACATAGATAGATAGATAGCTAGGTAGATAGATGGATAGATAGATAAATAGATAAATAGATAAATTTCAAATAGATAAATAGATAAATAGATAAATAGATAGATGTAATTACCTACGTACGTACGTACGTACTATGTATATCCATATATTGTATGTATGTATGTATGTATGTATGTATGTAATGTAATGTAATGTAATGTAATGCAATGCAATGCAATGTAATGTAATGTAATGTATGTATGTATGGTAATGTATGGTAATGTATGGTAATGTATGGTAATGTATGGTAATGTAATGTAATTTAATGTAATTTAATGTAATGTAATGTAATGATATGTAATGTATGGTAATGTAATGTAATGTAATGTAATGATATGCAATGTAAATGTAAATGTAAATGTAATGTAAATGTAAATGTAAATGTAATGTAATGTAGTATGTATGTATGTATGTATGTATGTATGTATGTATGTATGTATGTATGTATGTGTATTTCACCATTCACCTGCAGAGAAACCCAAAAATCAACCTATTCATCTCCTAGTGAAACCATATTTATCATATATCCCCTCTGAAACATATGAAAGTCAGTTGGGATGATTATTCCCAATATATGGAGAAAAAAAATGTTCCAAACCACCAACCAGTAATTGTCTAGTAATTATCATATATCCCAGTACCCCGTATGATGATGAGATATATGTATATACATATTATAGATATATATATACATATATTATGTGACTTATTATATAATATATATACAAATATGTCTCTGGAGGACCATTCACCATTCTTCGAGCGGCATCTCGTAGCAAAACCAGAATTCTGCGACGTTGAGGACCTGCCTCACCGCTGGCACGGGTTGTATAGGATCTCTCTGCTGATTTGTTTTATGTAACGGGAAAATCACCGGTTTTTCATAGGGAATATCACCATGTTTATAACTGTTTATATATGTTTATCATCTATTAATTACCCATCAATGATCAAATTTTAGGATTTTAGGACTATTGTTTGTTGAATGATAAAAAATCTGAGGAATCCTCCATTACAATTTTTGGACCCAAATGAGCGCTCAAATGGGTTGAACCTGTTCGGTTGCAGCGACCATCTGCTTGCAGCTCGCACTTGCAGTGATACTTCAGGCTTGTAGGAGTCAAAATGGTCGAAAAGAAAGAATGACACCTCCCTTGAACGAATCATTTATGATACCCTCCAGTAATTCAATGTGGCTAGCTGGGAAATCCCGTAGAAAATGGGGGATAGTCCAGCACGCCATTTGGCATTTGGCTACAGGACTCACAGTTCCCGGTGACCATTATGGCACCTCTGTGAATTTCGCATCCGTCAAGATCTTCAGCCTGGCCCACTCGCAGAACCCTCCGACTTTCTGGGCCAGTTGTTCCTAAGAGGTGAATCCAATCTTGGCGACTTTTACGTCGGGGGGTTCCCTAAATGGTGAATCATCCCAAATTCATCCTAAAATCATCCTAAATCATGGCAAAATCATCTCAAAATGAACCCAAATTCATCCCAAAAGTCATCCAAACATCCCAAAAGTTTCATTTTCCATAGGAAAAAAATCACTGTCTTTAGGGCTGGCCCCATGGCATTTCTGCGGAGGCACAAGGCCATCAGCTCGGCTTTGGCGGCGATCTTCGCAGGCCTCAGGCTATGTCACCGGCGGACTGCTGGGGATTCCCTCTCCGATGGGGTGAAACACCAAGATCCCCGGACCCGGTGGAAGAGGTCGATGTGACCTTGGCAGCCAGCATGTTGCCAGTTACAAGTGTTTTATAAGCCATTTACTGGGGATATTCCATGTGTGTCCAACAAGAATTATGTGCATATGTATGTACATACATACATATACATACACATATATGTGGGGGTTCCATGAATGGTGGTACCCCAATAGCTGGAAGGTTTTTTTGATCTGAAAATAATTGGGTACCCCCATGACTTAGGAACCCCCCATATCCATATTGATATTCCCCAAGTTAGGGAAGCTAGGCTTCCTTCAGATCCCTACTCTGAGGTCCCAGGCAGAACCACCGCTGGCATTGACTCTGCGCGATGCGCTTAAGCGTGCATGGCTGTCCATGGGTTTTTTGGACCTCAGGAGAGGATCGTTTGAAAACACCCAAGAAATGGCGGAAAAGGCAGGTCGTCACTGACCGTCTAACGCTTTCTACAACCCGGCCCCTTCCCAACCACGGCCCCATGTTGACAGGAGACGGCATTTGCTTGGGAGCCTCCTCGTCCGGCACCTGCAGCCGACAGCCATGGCCCCCAACCACAACCCCCAACGACTCCATTCTTCCAACAATAGCCTCCTAAATGCAACCCCAAAACGGATATGTGATGGTTATAACTACTGAACTACTAGGGACTACATACCACCCCAAAATGGGGAAATGGGGATGTATGTGTGTGTGTGTGGGTGCATTATATATATATACACACATATTGGAACAATCATTGATCATAAGGCAAACATCATCTGGGGGTCGCAATTCCGGCAACGTGTTTTAACCAGGCAAATCCCTCCATTTTTTCAACCAGATTCGCCAGTATTCACCACATCAATGAACCATCAATTATCCATGATATCCAAAACCTCCCCCAACTCCCTTCCCCTTCCCACAACCCACAAGGTGGTTGCTTTATAAACCCCATGAATACTAGTTCGATATATCACCTATAAACCATAGTGAAATTGGAGTGATGTTCACCAACTTAGCTATCATAAATCCGCTATAAATCCCATTCAATCCCCATTTTCCTATGGTTTCCTCTAGGTTTTCCTTAGCCATCGACTGGGGGCACCACCTTCCCAGCTGGGCTTCCCGCACCGCAAAATCCTCCAGCGACACGTGCAGCAGAATTAAGGCGCTGCTGGCGGCCCAGGTCGAGACGAGGGCCTATACGAAGATGCGCTGGGATCTTTGGGGGGAGAAACTAATGAGGAAATCATAATTAATGGCTTTTATATTTTTTTAATGGTCAATTAATCGTTTTTTAATCGTTTGCTCATGGTTTTTTAATGGTCAATAATGGTCAATTAATGGTCAATATCCATGATATTGATCGTATTTTTTATCATTAACCATTATTGATCAATAATATTGATCATTATTATATGAACCATGATGGCCAAAGATGGGGAATTGAATGGTTTTTCTAATGGTTAATAATGGTCAATTGGCCAATAGTGGTCAATAATGGTTAAGAATGGGGAATTGAATGAGATACCCACTGGTGTCATCAAACATGGTTTTATGCGGGAAATCCCTGAACTAAATGCATCAATGAGTGTTTTCAGCTGGGAAATGTGACCATAAAATTATGGGTACCTTTTTAGGGGATGATCATGGGGATGGATCCATTATACAGCGGATTATCCTCATCATGGGACAATGGATTCTTCTGGTGACTCAATTAGACTTTTTGGATGGAAGAGTCACCAACCAGATTTGGATCAACCTGGGTTCCCAACTGGATACAACTGGAATATATCTGGATTTCGCTGGGAATCTGACTAAACTATCATTAATGCTTCACCAAGCCATTGAAGTTTATTCCACTGAAGTTTTCATGGTCCATCTGATGAAATTCTCTGAATCGTCCATCGGAATGATTGGTTCGGTGGTGATCAACGACCGTTTTGCGCAAATGGCGCCATGCGTGTGTGCAACGAATTTGATAACCCGAGATTGCTGTGGCTGATTTTGGGACCAAAAAGGATACTTTGCTTTACAAAGAAAAACTAAGAAGGATAGATTTATTGGATTGGTTGAAGGGAACATTTACTGAGACCCTTCAAACCTTTAATGTTTGGGAAAGCCCAGGTCCAGTAGATCTTCCCTCGCCATCCTTCCCTTGCTCAGTCTCCGACCATCCAGGTTGGATCTCCCAGGCAACAGCCATGCACATCGACGGTCCAACCCAGAGGGGCCTGGGCCGCAAAAGACTCAAAGCCATGGATCCATAAGGATTAACTATGGTTTATGGTAGATGTAACTATAGTTAATGGGGATTATAATGGATCCATAAGGATCCATAAGCTGGTAAACTTGCCATAAAATCCATAAACCATAAACCATACCTCTCAGAAATGGCTAGTATAAACATGTAGAAAACCAAACAAAATTGAAGCTTTCTGATTGGCTTTACCACACGAATGGTGGAATTCCTCTGAGTCTTCCTGCATGGCTTTGGAGCAAGTCCACGCCAGGGTTGTGCGCTGGCGACCTGGGCTTTTTGGATGACTCATCTGGGGGGTTCCGTTCAGTCATGGTACCCCCAAGTCATCCATTTATAGATGGGATTTTCCATTCCAAACCATTCAGCTATTGGGGTACCCCCATGACTAAGGAAACCCCCATCTCTCTCTTCTATCTATCTCTCGAAAAAACTGCGCATGGTATGTCGATGGCTCCACCATCCTTCCATCCATAATGTCCACCTGTTTCCAGCACAACTCAGCTCCCAAAACAAAAGCACCTGCAGGGTGGTCGCGATGGTTCCGCCTGACCATTTGGCGCATCTTGCTGGAAAGTTCCAGTGACCGAACGACAAAATCTTCGCTGCAAATGGGGGATAGCTTGGACCAAAAAAACTCTGCTTTTTGTGGTGCTTGGATCAACCACCCACATGTCTTGTTTGGTCGGAAATTACCAGTTGATAACCCAGCGCTAGTGTGTTTGGTGGTTCCAAATTCTGATACCTAGGACCTAGGAGACCTGAGAGCCATCGGGAACCATCAATCATCGAATTTCTTGGGGGTGGAAATTTTGCCCAGATACTGGTTATACATCATCCACACATACGTATATATGATTGTGTATATATATATAATTATATATAGTTATATATATATATATTATATTATATATATAATTATATATATAGCACACCCAAAAAGGATAGATAAGTTGGAAACCTGGAAATGATTGGGACAAATACGGGGACAACATCTCGCGTATATAGCAGGCATTTATCCCACATATGCCATGGTCAATGGAGTCAAAATTTGGTGAGTTCCTATGTTCTTGGGGGATGGTTATCAGTTCATGCAGGGGACTTCCATTATTTGGATGACCAGAGCCCCATTCTTCCCATGTCTTGACCATGGCACAGATGGCTCCCCTAACATGGTTCAAGATTGGTCTTTAGTCTTATACACTGGCTACATACGTGTATATATATATACACCATTTATATCCCATGTATGTATGTAGTATAGCAACCCACAAAGAAAAAAGAAAAGAAAAAAATCTTACTTTTCAAAAGCGTCAATCCATGACGTGTCTATCTCTTTTTTGGCTGGTCCTATAATGTCCTATATATTATATTATATTATACATAACATGATTACACCCCAGGCATCTGCTGATCCCAAATGGCTTCCCCCACCTCCACCGTGGACGTGTCCAAGCCCAACAACTCTCGGAGCAGAGTGGACTTTCCACCCTCCATGGCTGGTGATGGGGAGCTCCAAATTGATGGATACAATGGGGATATGATGGGGATGTCACTGGTATGGGATATAATGGGATATTATGGGATGTTATGGAATGGAATATCATGGCATATGCTGGTATGTACATAAATTTTCTGGGACACAAGAATATCATGCGGATTATGCGATATAATTTATGATATAATGGACTATACTCATTCTGCACATCGGAGCAAGGAACAAAACTTCTTAGAAGGGCAGTCAAGACGTTGACCCACAAATGGCCCATGCACAAGAAATGGCAGCCGACAGGAATGAAATGGTAGCTACATGTAGCTACTACATTCTCAAAACAAGGATGGCAACTATGGCAACTATGGATATGTTTGCATAAAGTGATGGGGATTTCATCCCCTCAATATTGAGTCGCCAATCTATGGGGTGCTCAACATCCATGGGTCCAATACTATACCAGGGGGTTAAAATGGCAGTATTTCATATGAATGGGATGGGATGAGTTTTCCAAAGACTTGGAAAATCATCCAAAGGTTTTTCAAATCTCGACTCGGAGATCGAGCCATGGCCAGAGAGATGTGAAACCGCCATGTCATCTGACATACCCAGCATGGTATCTTTGGTAATCAAATTCCTGGCAATGGAAAAATCCGCCATTTACTTCGATGATTTCTCAGCGCAACCTCATATTTAACCTCCAGGCCAGTGGGATTTCCCAGCCATGTTTGTTGATGGGGTGACCTCCAAAGCTTCAGCAACGCAAGGGGTCACCCCGCGCCTGAGAACAGCCTTGAGCTCCCAAGGACAGCAACGCAGGGCGTTCGCAGGGCAGCGCCAAAAGGGCCTTTGCTGAAGGTGGTCCAATATGACCTCTGGGAAGAATGGTGCCTCTACGGGACCTTCAAATTTGTCTCATAGCATGAAGCCTAAAATACGAACTTAAACGACTTATTAAACTGACTAGTTAACCATACTGGCATGTCCCAAATGTTTTTTTGGCGTGGATGCTTTACAGAATTGGATGATTCAACCCAGAATCGCTTCCCCCAAACAAGCAAAATGAATGTCGAGCCTGGATTTAACATCGACCCCATGTGAAATCCTGGATCAGGGGCTGTTCCCCAAATAGTGAGGTCACTTGCTCAAAATTTGCACTTGTGCCCCCCGAAGATCCACAGCGGCCTCAAAAGCTTCCCAATGGACCGTCACGCCACGATCGACTGAGCAAACGGTTGGTTTGGACAACGGGGTTCTAGTACTAAAACTATATTGTTTGTTCCTTGGAAAGTGCCTGGAATCTATGGGACATTTACCCGACAGAAGGTTGAATCATCTTCTTTTTCCTCAAATTCAAGGTTCGATCGATCTCGGCGTCTTTTGTTGAGGCAGTCCCGATCAACAAGACCCGCACCTTGTGAGGTGATGAAGTCACCTTCAGCCTACGGAAAGAGAGCAGAAATGCGAAAACGCAACTGGCCCAACTTGAAGCATTGCAGTTGTGGATTTCATTCTCAAGGTCTCAAAATCATCCCCCAACAGTTGCCCGCCCCATAGCCATAGTCCATAGTCATAATCTGCAGAACGGCAACCACCCAGCACCTGCTCCTCTGGTGGGCATGGACACCTAGCACACGAAAGCCATGGATTGACATGGGTGGACCGCCATCGGGGTCAGACCACATGGAATTCCTGGGTGCTCACAGCAAAATAGCTAAGAGTTGTGGATCTTCATCCGAAAACTTTGGTAAATCCATGGATTTGACCTCTAAAACATCACCAAAAACTGGATCTTCATCCCCAAGAATGTAGTCACTAGCCATTTGGGGATATTAACGATCCCAACCCCCCAGTCCCAACCCTTTGGAGACCTCAATCCAGAGAAGGCCAAGGGCAGTGGCAGGTCATTCTCTGCAACACAGGCCTTGCCGCTTGCGCGCACGAAGGCATGTCTACCCGGCTGGGCATCTGCCCCTGCGTTTTGGGAGAATATTCTGGGTTCAATAGGAATATCCTCTGCTAATCAGACCTGGCTGAATGGAAAGGACTCCATGTAGAATTGATTTGCCATGAAAACCTCCAATTGATATGGGATTTTCAATTGCCATAGTTTGAGTACCAGAGGGTATCCCGGCCACATTTTTTTCAAATTTTGGCACCCCAATCAGTTGGGAACACATTCAGCTTCGGTACACCCCAATCCCATCTCGGCTGCAGGCATAGAGACGGGAACGCTCTTCCACCGGTGTGGAGACCAGAGTGGCCTGATTCAGCTTCTCCAGGTGTGCAGGGGGAGAAACATGACAGCCCTGCTTGAATTTCTTGAAAGAATGACACTGTCTCATGGTCCAAAAAAGTGATTGAAGAACGCAGAGGCTATCCAGTCATACATTTCTCTACATGTGCCATGGTCAAAACATTTTTATAGAGTGGTTACCATGTTTGGAAATCCTTACATTGGCCATTATGATTCCCGTTTTTGATGGTGATACGACCATCCCCCAATGGGTCCATCTGATGCAACTCTTGACTATAAGATTGTTATACATCCCACTGTATCTCCATGTATATCCCATTAAATCACCATGTTCAACAGATCATCCAACTTTTCGACCATGGCACATGTCACTCATTCATCGCTCGGCTGAGCTGGCGGCCACTAAAAGGTCACGCTCCGTGAGATCCATCAGTGCCTTGTGGCAGTGGGGTGTCCCACCCTGTCATGGACATAAACCCAAAGGGAAATTCTGATCAACCATCAAAGTTTGGCTTCGCATATGGTCAATATGGTCATATGTTCAGACAAACCCGCATCAACACGAGTGTCACTAGTGTTCATTCTAGAATTTTGAACGGTCTGGATGAAATATATACAAAAAAATGGCAATGAAAAGACTCTCTCTCTCTCTCTCTGTGATACTTGAACCAACAACTATCATCAAACGCATCTTCTGGTATTCTTTGGTTTGAAAGGGCGAAGCCGGCCTCAGCACCTTGTGAAGTAAAGCGCTTGAACCTTGGGCGGAAGAGACGACATGAGTGATCCACGACTTTATGCTTCGGATTGGGAAATCGCAGCGTGGATTTTTTCTCTTGAGCCATCTCTGCCATGGAAACCCTTGAAAGTTTCGACATGGTTCAACCCCAAAAAGCCACCAAAACCCATGCCCCCCCACGCGGAGTCCGGCATGGACACCAAGAGCTGCGTAAAGAGCCGGAGCCTACCCAGCGCAGTGCGACGGGAAATCGAATGGATGTGGATGTTGTGTTAACGAATAAAGCCATGATGGCAACTAAGGATGTGACAATTTTATAGGTACCATAGTACCATTTTCATATAAAAACTGAACCGAACTTCGGCCAGCTGATGGGAATGGAAGCAAGCCATGGGGGAACCCTGCCGAATCCCCATCAGCTGTGGCACCGCTGTCGCCGCTGCAGCCAATCAATGAAGTAGGGCCTGTCCCGAAGCGACTTCTGTTCTACGGACACAGCTGATTGCAATTTTGGATGGAGAAAATGATGAGAAACCGGCGAATTTTGGGCTACATCCTTGGAGCCGCCGTCAGCAGTATCCTTACAGCATCTCATGGAAATGATGTGGTAAAGCCACCGTATCACCCAGATTGGGATGGTTCATAATACCCCCAAATTACTCCTGGGTTTACCACGTTCCCCAGACTTTGGAGTAAAATGAGGTAGAGTGACAAGTCTTGCTGGTGAAATGGCCAACTGATTTAAGGTTAAAATCCTTTTATTAGTTGTGAAATTCTCATCTTGCTGGCATCATCCTGCAAAATCAACAAAAACAACCTTCCATCCCGAAAAAATAACCCTTGCCCCTGCACCGTGTATTGGATATCTTCATTTTAGGGGCGCTGCCAAATCACCATCGGCCTCAACACCCAAATCAGTCCCCGCATGGGAACTGGCGACTCGGGTGGCCTCGCTGGGTTAATTCTCGGTGCTTGCGAGGTACCATGAGATGATCACCGTGTTTTTTACATATCCAAAACATTTAATTACCCACCCAAAAAATAGACCGAGGACAATTGAGAGTCTGAGTCCCATCATCTTCAACAAAGCTGGTCGGATGTCACCGCATCAAAAAACCTGGGCCTGCAGCTTAATGGAAAGACAGACCGAAAAGTTGAAAATCCCGAAGAGGCATCTTCAATTACTAGACAATTCAGAATTCTGATTGATGCTTCGATTCCCCTTGAAAAAAAGCAAGCGAACGGAAGAAAACATCCAGAGAAGCAATCATAAAGTCTATAATCCACCAACGAGGGTTGTTGGAAACTAGAAGGACCTGTAAACCCAAGTGTGCTAGACAATCAGGATCTCTTTCTGAGCCCTAGCTCAATGCTGCAGAAGAACGGATCAACATGGACGGCAGGTGCCAGATTTCGGTTGAGGAAAAATGTCTGTTATAGAAACTCCAATGGTTATTCGTTAAAATCCGTGGCTTCTTGTAGAGTTTTTCTTTAAACCAACCGAATGAACAGATGTCCCCGAAATAGAACTGACACGAACTGAGCACTCTTTCATCCCTTGTTCAAATTCCCGCCAGTCTGTCGCAAAAGCACGATTCTTCACTGTCATGGCTGTCATGGGTAGGAAAATGTAATCCCATGTCATTGCTTTCAACTCCGAAAAATTTGTGTTTGTCTGAAAATTGGGGTATTCGAGGCTACCGTAACTACTGCTGGAGCAGCATATTTTCCTATTCTTTTGACGGCCATAAATGGAGGGTTCAACGCTGCAAGCCCCATCTCCAGGCCATTCCGACTGTGCGTCCCAGCCAGCAATCCACCAAGTAATCCGAGAGCTTCTGCGCCGTGAGCCTGATATTACCCTCTGGTTATTTAATGGGAATATAACATATATATATAATGGTATTTATCAAGATTTAATAGCATCTAATTTAAATACAATGGGAATAATGGGATTACCCTCTGGTGATTCATGTAACACAGCTATGGAAGCCATAGCCCATTTATAGATTATGAACATCATGATTGACCAAAAAAGGTGATGTTCCATAGCTATGTTAAATGACAAGAGGGTACAGTGGAATACAACTGGGATATACAACCATCGCAGTAATATAACAACTCGGATATTTTTGATATAGTTCTGATTGTATATCTCAACATGAATATAACAAGCCTTGCAGTTAATCTCATACTGTGATTGTTGGGTTTCCCACCAAAAAAAAGGGGTTTCCCACGGGGGAAGCACCCTTGATGAACGCGCCAAGACACTGTCCGAGCTGGACAACTCCGAAGCCACTTTGCTCCTGGGAAGCTGTAGAGATTCCCCGAGGGTGATTAGAAATGATAGAAATATACAGAAATGCTAGCTCTAGGATGCTCTAGGCGTCTTCTCATGGAGACCAAGTCCTGAGTCGGCTCTTCCGGATCTCCAACAAAGAAGAGTTCCTGGCAGGCAGTTACTCAGTTCCTGCGATTCCGTGATCTATTTCATCATTAGCCATACGGTAGCCACACGGTAGCCATACGGTAGCCATACGTATCATACGGGTCCCAAGAATTCCAACTGGGGTTCAAATTCCATGGTGCTCTACGGGCCTCGAAGGCTGTCAGGGCCGCCATGCTACTGGAGGCCTGGGATTCTCATTGGAGGATCCTCATCCAAAAAAAGAGTTGGGCAAGGCTGGCAAGGTGAAGGCAAAAAAAAAAGTGAACCTCAACTGCCTCAACGTCAGGAGTTAGGGGACTTCATGATTTCCAACCTTCGTTCTTTGCGGCTACCCCGAGCTGCCAGCTCGCAAGGGGCGCACATCAAGGGCTTGCAGATTGGATGCCTTCACCTTGCCGGTAAATCAATTGATTCAGCATGATTCAGCTGTCCGACTTGGAGCTCAAAAGTCTTGGAATGCACAAGCCCAACACACCTTGCGAAAAAGATTTGAAGGGATGATCCTCTGAGTCAGCTGCATGTGGTGATGTACCAAATGGCTGGATGCTAGCTATAGATTGGGTCACCAAATCCGAAGTTCAACCAAAAGTGATCGATATCCATCTATATACCAACTCAAACCATGGGTGTTCCAAATCCTTCACACCAATTCAAACCATGTACATCTACATTGATCCATTGCATTCCTTATTGATTCAATCTCACATCTCAAAACAACTATATCTGTAAGCACAACTAGGTCTATAACAGCATATCACCCAAAAACAAAGAATGTATCATATCAGTTCATAAAAAATTGCACATTTCTATATAATTCACATGTCTATCTTTGGTGGGGACCCCCAAAAAACTCGACCTAAACCCAGCATCAATTGCCTCTGTGATACGACCACTGCATAAAGCTCGGCACACCACACGCTCCACCTGACCCGATGACCCAAGCTGTGGCCCCACACTGTGGCTGGGTATTTAAAAAACCACCATGATATGCTGGTTGGTGGTGTACCTACCCCTCTGAAAAATATGAGTCAGTTGGGATTATTATTCCCAATATATATATATATATAAGTATGGGTTTGTCTGAACACACCATCGCGGTGTTAACGGGAGTTTTGTAACTTTCCCACATTTGATGGTTTGGAGCCCCGTAACAAATTGCCATGTTGGGCTCGGTATCCTCTCTCAGACGCACAAAAATATGGGGTAGATAGATCGGTCGTGACCCCTTTTTTGGGGAACAATCTAGTCCTCTGTTTTAGGGGAGGACTAACCAGCAATCATCAGGAAACATGGGGATATGATTGGATTTGACCAGAATGGGATGTAATTGGATATTGTTGTAGCAGATAATGAGATATAATGGAATGTAGTGGGATATTAAATGGATATACAATATGATATGCAATGGGATGTAATGGGATACAATCACCCGAGGTAACATTGGGATGATGTATTGCGGGTTTAATCATCAATTTTGGGCTTTGGTACTTTAAAAAGGGATTATCAAAGCAACCATCAACCATTTTATTAAGATATCACTATCATACGTTATTGGATATATGTATGTGTATATATATATACATAATACATATATATATATAAACATATATTCTTTTTGACATGATATTCGTTTTCCCAACATGTGGAGCCCCAAAATCCAATGTGTTCTAAAAACATGTTTCTCATTCACATGCCAATTCGAGCGTCCGAAATTTTGGGACACACCTAGAAATTCTTTTGGGAATGAAGAATTCAGTTTCGAAATCTGATCCATCAGAATCTGACCCAAACTTTGGGTAGGGGTGAAAAGCTCTGGACTGGATCGAAAGATCCGCCAAAGCATCTCCAAATTCCATGTTTGGGCGGTTGCTTAAGCCCCAGACGTCCTCGATGACACGAATAGCTACCTTGAACGTGGCTCTCCAAGCGTCTGAGGGGATGGTTTACCTTCGGATTTCTGGGTAGACCTTTAGTGTAGAGTATTTGTTCAACAAACGCAAGTGAACAGCGTTCACAACCTGCAACATCATTCCATTGTTTCTGGTCAGTTCATCGGGGGATGATAGGGATTCCCACTTCATGGATGATTAATTCCCAACATCAATACTATATCAATGGCCATTTCAACCGATTGATTGGAGCTATCTACCATATATTTCAGGCCTATATAAGGCCTATATAAGGCCTATGTATTTAATATAATCACCTACAATTCGCCATCATCAGTCCACCGGTACCGAGCAACCATGGGATCTCCCAGCAAGGGTTCACGTGAATGGACATAGAGGGCACCCTCCTCGGCGGCGGTTCAAAAAAGGTGCCAGAAAACATCATGTTTTCCAAAAATGAAAACCAAACCGTTGGTGGTTTGTCAAATTTTCAGGTGAAACATCATGTTTTCCAAAAATGAAAACCAAACGAAGTGGTCAAATTTGGAGCTGCCAAAGAAAAATCATGGCCAAAAAACCCTCACAGCTGACGTGAAAAATATCTATCTGTGACAATCTGAAATCATGAAGGTACCGTGATGCCTTACCGAAGCAGGTCAAGGTTCGAATTTTCAAAAAGGAGTTGATGCAGTCCAATTTTAGTATGGTGATTACGATCAACAATTGGATGTAGCATGTTCCAAACAAAAACGTATTTATGATGAAAGTAATATGATGACGATGATATTTGACAGTAATATCAATAATTCAAATATATATATATATAAACTCAAACCAAATAATGACAATAATAATGATAGCCATGAAATACAAAAACAATCACAAGAATCATAAATAAGTTGTAATGACAATAATACTAAATGATGAACAAAATAGCAATGAATGAAAAAACTTTAAAAAAAAAAACAACAACAATTTAGGGTGAGAGTTTGCGAAGTTTTTAGTCACATGTGGTCTCCGCCTTCACTCCGACACAGAAGAAAAAAAAATTGGTGATTCGGCCCTGGCGTGGTGCAGGGACAGATTCAAACAATTCGGATGTATAGACACTGCACTGTCGCTGTTTTGCGTCCAAACTTGGTTCAAAACATAAAAAAAAATGGTCAAAATTAAAAAAAAAAAAAACGGCTCTGCAGTCAGTCAGTCATTCATTCATTCATTCGTTCATTCTTTCTTTCATTCATTCATTCATTGATTCATTCATTTCATTCATTCATTCACTGCCCATTCGTATTTTCATTGATTCATTCAGTCATTCGCTCATTCATTCCATTCCATGTCGTTTCGTTTCATTCCATTCCATTCCACGCATTATGTATGTATGTATGTATGTATGTATGTATCTATGTATCTATGTATCTATGTATCTATGTATCTATGTATCTATGTATCTATGTATCTATGTATCTATGTATCTATGTATCTATGTATCTAT
>Ga0126342_10011330_pt1 | contig 15930 bp, 18 predicted proteins | sample Cyp1metagenome_FD_92528 | JGI IMG/M metagenome (GOLD analysis project Ga0126342, IMG submission 92528) | Coral microbial communities from Lord Howe Island, Old Settlement Bay, Australia - Cyphastrea 1 metagenome | ecosystem: Host-associated > Invertebrates > Cnidaria > Coral ... | reverse complement strand
TCAGGCCGTTCGACCAAAGCGTAGAGCACCATTGAGAGTTCCAACTGGGCGATGTGGGTTTCTGCAGGCTGCCATAGTTTCTGAAGCTCTGCAAAATTGGTTGCAACAAAACTGTGACGAATCTGTGATCCGTCAGGCTGGAAAAATATCAGGTGAAAACCTCCTGAGCCTGGGTTATCTGCTTCAACTGCGGCATCCGATGCTGCAAGAAAGCGAAGATGCTCCAAGCGCAGCACGGGAAATTCCCGTTTTGGCTGAAAGCGCGTCCCTGCCTCGATCACCTCGAAGCAAGCTTCAATCTCTGGGGTCATGGCCGTAGTGGTTTCATCCTGCCTGGCTTTGATCGCCATGAGACCACCGTATCCCACGCGGCCATAGATGCCCTGCTCGAGGAAATTGGCCAGCCCATACAGCTTCGAAGCGGTGCCTCGGCTGAAGTGGCCAGTACCTCTAGCTGTGCTGAGGGTGTCACGAACTTTGTCATGGAGACGTTCTCGGGCCCAAAACTGAACGTGTCCCGTGTGATTGATGCTACTCAGATCATGAGTCAAACCCAAGAAGGTTCCAGTGCTCTGCATGGCCTGCTTCTTGTCCTCTGCAAAGGGGGATCCGCTTAGAGAGCATAGTTGGTTCATGGCCCATTGACCAGATCCTTTGGCCGACTGCACGTCGGTGATGGTTGCGTCATCAAAGTACAACGACGTCAAAACTTGGCAAAGTCGCCTGGTCAACGCTTCCAACAACCTAGAAAAACGGTTGAAGGAAGTGACTGCCAAAGGGAGCCCAGAAAGGAGGCCTGCATAAACTTGGTATGCTGGTGTTTGCCATTCGTGGTGGAACCACACGACCACACAGCGCAGGCTCTCCTGCATGTGATGCCATCGGACAATACCTGTATGCTGAAGGCAGGTCTTCTTGGCCTGTCTCCCAGGCGTCCTGTGCCAAAAATTCGGAAACCTCTTCGTCTGTCCAGCGATGCATCACTAAGCTGATGTGCTGTGCTGGTCAGATTGGGCTGCACAATGTAATCTTGTTGGCATCAGAAGACAGGGCGGATTGGCCTCCCGTGTCACCATTGTCGATGACTCGCTGTTTGCCTGAACTTTGGGTGATGAAGCATCGTGGGATCAGTCGGTGTGCCCTGTTGCCAATGAGCCTCAAAAACTCTGTTCTCCGCAAAGGTGATGTGCAGAATCCATTGGCAGCAACTGCTGAAGAAGGAATTCGTCGTCCTTCCCTGATCGCAGCTGATTCAAGATGTGCTGATTGTGTTCTTGCCACCCGTCCAACACAGCATCCGACATGCTGATCACCTCCGCTGGTTGCTGAGGAAAGATGCCGTAATGTGGTGCGTACCCAACTGCTGGTAATCCTCGGACCAGCCCAAAGGGGAAGCTCGTGTCAGCCCAGGATGTGAGAATCATCAGCAGTGCAATGAAGCCCATGTCGCGATGCTTTGTAACTTGATGCACTGCTGGTTCTTGAAAAGACCTCAAATGAAGGGTCACCCCCTCCCAGCGTCTCTTCAGCTCTCGCAGTGCTCCCACGGCGTGTTGCCTCCACGAACGCAAAGATTTGCGTGGTGCAGCGTATGCATCGGCCACATACTCTAAATCCAAGTCAGCCACAGGGAGATCCTCGTAGGGTAGTGGCTGCTGTGCTCGCTGCAATGCCTGGTGGAAGTGCTCGTCTGGGTCCAAGTTGAAAGGCAGGAGTGGTGGTAGTGCTGCTCGGTGCGTCATTGCACCAACTTGGCACCCATCCCCAATTCTTGCCAGCTGTCGCACTGAACCTGCAGCGAGATGAGCCCCAGCGGCCCATCCCACGCCTCTCCATGCTCGGCCAACCGAGCGGAATAGGAGCAGAAAGGGGGGCTGTTGATGAGATCTTCAACCATAGCAAATTTATAGTGCTTGAACCAGTGCTCGGGGAAAAGCTTGCAAAACGCCAGGACCAAGGCCACGCCTTTGGGGATAGCTTGAATGCCCTGCAGTAAAGCTACTGTGCGGCTCCAGTTGCCATCTGTGCCTCTCTTCCCTGGGTCACCCCCAGGGGCTGTGGCGTCGAAATAGAGCCCTCAGCATGTCAGCCTCACACAGTTGATCCAGGGGGCAGTCGCAAGCTAATGCCATGCCGTCAAGCTCTGGTAAGGCATCCCAAAGTGGCGAAGTTCGGATGTGGACAATGTACCTGGCGGGCCATTCACCTGCCTCGCAGTTGTGGCCTGGTGTCCATGGAGATTTCCACTTGGTTGTCGACAACCTGTGATGGAAACTGCCTCGCCGACATAAAGTGTCTTTGGCGGCAGACTGTTGTTCTCGACCATGACCTCCTTGACAAGCCTCCTGGCCGGTAACCCCGGTCGTTCGGCTCGTAAGGCTTCTGTCAGACCAAGCGTCACAAGCGTCACTGCTAAAGGTGCCATTGCCCATTCCCGCATTGCACGAGGGTCCATGTCCCGCCAATGTTCACGGCGCCCAACTGCCAGAAACGTTGGCATCCGAGGTACGGTCAGCTTGGCCAAGCCTTTCCGACTGCCCACCAACTGGCTGACACTGCAATGGCGAAGGTCAGCACTGCTGTGTACTCAGCTTCTTCTTTGGAAGGGTAAAACCTCTGGCCAGCAGATGTGTACGGCGTCCATTCCTGCGGATCATGCACATGATGGCAATTGGCTGGGGGCCATCGTTGGATTTCCTCCACATTGTGACGAAGAACTTGGTGCTTGCAGCGTGCGCCACCTAAGGTGCAGGCCGCATATGATGTGTCAGTCCACTGGCCTGACTCCCACATAGCAACCTCAGTTGATGTCCACCAGTGCAAGGAACGGGCAGGGTTCTCCCGCACACTGCCCCCGCCGCGGTCACGCAACTTCTGAATCTCCTGGAGCACATAGTTGCAGGCTTTGTTGTCCATGTCAACCCTCTGAGAATCGCGCCCTGCTAAGTGGGGGAGTCCATCAGGGTAGACTTCTGAGCGCAATGGTCCTGGCGCAGGACGTCCATCTTCAAACTTCCTGGGGATTTCACGGGCCCTGCTCTTTGTAGAGCAGTCGATAGCTGCCGCTATGAAGATCGCCTCTTCAAGTTGGCTGCTGGGGGATTGTTGCCTCCTCTCATCAGCGAGGTCGTGGCTCGCATCCAATAGCCAATCCACTGTCAGGCAACGCCAGCCACAGCTGATGAAGGCTTTGGTGAGGGGTGCGTTGGGACCCGCCATGAGATCTGCCATAAGAGGTCGCCCCTCTTGCGGCTCTATCCCTGCTAACCCAAAAGAGGCAGCCGCCTCCTCTTCTGGGGTTTGTCAATGCTTGTTGGTGCAGTTCGTGGCACCGTGGTTGAAAGCCCCACAAACCCGATCTTTCCGGAGGACTGCTGCGCATCGATGGGCTCCTTGAGGACAGGGTTTGGCTTTGCATCCACCACGTTGTGGAACTGTGCCCGCCATCCCTCATAGCTGTTGCCACTTGCTTTCCATTAATCGGCTTCCCCAACTTCAACGGAGATGCGCTGGGTGGCACTTTGGTGGGGCTCACTGGTGATGCCGCAGTTGGGGCAGCGCTCTTTTTGTCCGGTGTGGAAGGTCCCGGGGCTGACCAATGTGCGTCTCTGGACGTCGTGTACACTTCGCTGATCACTTGGCCCAAGCTCATTGTAGATTCACGGAAACGTGAGACCCATTCACTGCGTTCTTCCACATCCTTGGCTTGAAGCCAGTGCAGGCGCTGTGAAGTAGGAAGCCCTGTGACACTGCGCTTGGCTCGGAAGTAGTACTTGTAGATCACGTCCATGGGCACGTTGACAAACTTGACTGTGTCGGCACCCAGGTTAAGCTCTTGGGCCGCATCTGGTGCCCCGGTCACCCCGGAGCACCCAGCCACAGCATAGGCCAGAAGGAGGGTGAACAGTCGATCAAGGTAGTTGTCGACGTCATGGGCCACCACTTCTTCGTCCTCGCCGTCTTCTATGAACAGCCCTTCACTAAGCTTGCGCTTCTTCTGAGAAGTGGTGAGCTGGAATTGCAAAGTTTTGACCCTCCATATGTTGTACACGCACAGCATGCGCTTCTGCATCTCTCTGGCCACCCTGGAAATTGTGGTGTCTGCTGGGTGAATCGGAGGGAACCTCGTCTTGTAGCGCCTCCAAAACTGCTGCTTGGTGTCACGGAGTTCTGTCTCCCCAAGCATGGTGTCAAGATCGGAGAGCGCAATCTTGGATCGGTCTTGCTCCACCTGGCGATAGTAGAGCCCCACTGCTGCCCATGCCCTGCGCACCCGGGCTGTCATCAGCAGGGCTTTGTCTCCCAGGCCTAGCTTAGCGACCCATGTTTCAATGGCTTGCTCAGAGGCCCATAGGAACCTAAACTCTTGCAAGCTCTCCACCCCCAACCGGAGCAGGGCATCAATCACCCCGTCATCCAACGAGAAGTTGTCACCCAACTTCCTAAGGATTTCTTCGGGGGAACCCTTTTCCAGTGGGACTTTGTCAGTTTCCATGGCCTGAATTGGAGGACACCCCTCTATCTAAGGCCCAGGGATCCCCTCCCTTTGATTGAAAACTGCGCCTCGGGTCTCCCCCGTGCAGTGTGCTCGAGTGCCTGACATGTCGATCGATCCGTCCAAAAACTGTCTATGTTAAAACTACTGGTCATGTGCAAACTCCCTACAGCAATGTATGAACTTCGCATGAAATCTCCTTCATGAAGTCACACAGCTGTAGCATGCCAACCCCTGTGGAGTCCCCCTCCCAGGTGTGAGTTGCACAAAAATAGAAAATGGAAAAACTGATCAAACGCAAATTGCAAGTGAAGTCAACTCAGTGGGATCCCCACTGTGACTCGGCAACGCCTTTTTCATCGCACACGAAGTCACTGCTGGGGGCGGTCATGCAGGCTGGATTGATGCTCTTATCCAAGCCCCGAGCTGTTGAATTCGGCTCTCCTTCGCCGGAACGGGCCAATGCTGCTAAAATAGCGCAAAGGCCAAAAATTCGGCAGGTCAGGCCTAGGCCGGTGGCCACCACGACGCCAGCGCTCGGCGGAGGCACTGGTCACATTAGGGTTCACCAGGCGCTTCGCCTTCCCGTCGGCCTGCTTGTGCTGGCACAAGGTGATGCCATCCTCGACCGTGACATGGGTGCTTGAGCGATCTGTGGCTGCATACCCCTGTGGCTCAGGGTGCTGTGTTCCCACAGCAGTGTCTTGGAAAGCTTGGTGCAGCCACTTCTTCATGCCTCGATCCTTGATCACCTTGTGCAGCTCTGTGTCACGACGATCTTCGACGTACTTGTTGGCATCCTCAATGGACTCATTGGCCAGCAATGCACGGCAAAGCACACCTAGGAAAGCACCCCGGTGTCGGCCCTTGATGCAATGCACCAAGACATTGTCTCCATGCCAGACTGTGTTTTTCACAGACGTCAGTCCATTGTTCATTGCGTTCCTGGCTGTATGCCGCCGCAAAGGTCATCAACTGAGCCCCCGGGAGGGTCACCCCCCCCGGCTCTCAGGACCATGCAGGAAACAGCAGATCTGCAACGCCGTCTTGGGGAACTTGTCCACGGTCTGTCGCATTGGGAGCCCTGCCAAGTAGATGCTCCCGCCCTTCCTGGACGTCCAGATGCAGGTAGGGGCTTGGGCCGTGCCAGACCCCACTCCTAAGCGCTCCAGGTGCTCATCCAGGGCATGACGTGTGGCCTTCCCGCGGCCCTTCTTCGGCATAGCTTTCACCTGCGGTTTGCCAGGAGCCGACTTGGTCGCTGCTTTCATGGGAGCTTTCGGCATCGCCTTTGGAGGTGTCTTTGGAGCCGCAACTGCTGTCGCCTTCGGCGGAGTCTTGGGGGCTGCCTTTCCTCTGGCCTTCTTCACAGCCGCCCTCCACGTCTGCGACCTCATCATCTGTAGTGCTGCTTGCCGCAGCCCTCTTCCTGGTGAATTGAGCCTTCGCTCCTAAGGCTGCTGGCACCAAGGTGGCAGACGGCTTGGGGGCCGTAGAAGACGCAGCCATGACTGCGCGCTTGATGTTGCCTCCAGCTCCGCGTTTGCCACCACATGCCCGTCCCGACTTTTGCAAGATAGCGCATAAGTGCACTCCGAAGGGGCAGGTGTCTGCAGGGTTCGGGCACTCGTCCGTCTGGAAGTCGGGGCATATGGCCTTGCCGTTCTTCAATGTGGCAGTCAGCACTTTGCCGTTGAGTTGATCAGGCATCTGAGGTGCTGGAGCTGCTTCCGCCTCTTCCCTGGCTGTTGCGCCGCTTCCACAAACTGCTGAGACAGCTTCAGCCTCTTTCTCACATCCTGGAAGCTCTGCGACGAGGCCCAAATTGGCTGACGATCTTGCCTCAGCAATCTGTCTGCCTCGGCTAAGCCATGGTTGCGGGCGGCCTCCAACTCTGCCTGTGGGATCGCCTCCCAGAGCAGGTTGCTGGTCAGCTTTCGCCGTTGCGCCCCACACCAAGGACTTGACCTTGATCGAGGCCGCATATTTGGCCGACGAATAGTAGTGGAATGCCATCCGGCCCACCTCTGGCTGCTCCCCTTTGTTCTGCCAGTCTCCCAAGGCGGCCATCTCTTCGGGGCGGCATTCCAACAACTGGGCGACGGTCGGTGCCATGCGACGCCACGAGTAGGTGGTGATGTCCTCTGGATTGTCCAGGAAGACGGCCATCTCGTTCTGCATCGTCTCTTGCACCTCCAGGATCGTCCATGGGCGCCCTTCGTCTGAGAAGCAAAGCCCGGCTAGCCTCTGTCGTGCTGGTGCCAGTGTCCTGTAGGCTTCCAACACCTCCTTGGCCCAGAAGAAGCCGTTGGCGAAAGTGGCTGGCACAACAAAATCGAAACCTTCACGGGCATGCTTTTGTTTGCCCTTGGGGCACCTGCAATGGAGGAATGCGGCCGTGAGGCGTCGAGGTTCTGATCGCGCTATGTGCGCATACCTCAAACAGCCAAATGCCATGACCCAAGGGGCCAGCAAGACTGACCACCTTTCATCTCCGACCGCGTGCATCTCCACGATGCGGTCCTCCAAAGCCTGCACAAGTGGTGGCTCTACCACTGGTGCTTGCCCACGCTGCCCAGTCGCCCTGGGTGTTGCAGGCACTTGCAAGTTTCCCAGCTCGATCTTGGTCGGCGTTCTTGTTCATCCACTTCAAGGCCTGGAGTGCTCGAGAAGGTGCCTGAGTATGGTTCAGGAACTGATCAAGGTCTACCATCTCTGGAGGAGCGGGTCGCCCCCGACTCTGCAGGAAGGATCTCAGCGCCAACCATGTGTTCACCACTCGGTCAATGGTAGCCTTTTCTGCGTCCTTCACCTTCTTCTCGGCAATCCTTCTGCACGTTTGCTTCCATTCCACCTTGAGGTTGTCTGTCAAGATGCCTGCTGGTTTGTACGCGCCCATGCCAATGAACATGGAGACCAAGCCATTCACCCTCTTCTGAACGGCTTCACTCAGGTTCTTGTCCACGTTGATGGCTTTGGGCTTCTTCTTGCAGATCGTCTTGCGCACAGGGCGAAGAGTTACCGAACCCTTAGGGTTGTCCTCCACGACTTTGGCCCCAGCTGCAAGGAGCTCTTCCTTGGCCTCGTCTGAAGCCAGTCATCAGCCACGTGATGTCCAGCAAGCCCCACGACTTGGTCGTAGTCTGTGTAGGCATAGGCAAAGTCGTTGTCGTCCAGGAGTCCTTCGCCTTCTCTCCATTGGCGCGCCCTTTGTGCAGCGATCATCATCAAGGAGTCGGCAGCTCTCCATCCCGGTGCAGGGTCGCCCCCTGACGAAGATGAGGCCGCCGCTTGTGCTGCATAGTAGCCCTTGCCGCCTGATGCCATGGCACTGCACCCTATCAAAATTGCTAAGGTGCGGAGAGCAAAAAGATGCTGCGGTGACTTCAGAGGTGCCGCCTCTGTCGTAATGTCAACCTTCAGCAAACATCTTCTTACGTCCTCCACAAAGTCCACATGGCTGCCTCCAGGTGAAGCAGGCACTACACATCCCCACGCAGCATGACCAACACACGCGCCTTGTAGGGTCTCCGCACTCAGTGCAAGCTGTTCCGAGTTGCAGCACCCCTGCATCTTGGCCTTCCAGCCAGCCACATAGTGCTCGATGAGCCCTCGCACCTTCTCTTCCCCAGACTGGCCAGGGTCGCCCCCTGGCAGCCCGAGGGAAAAGGCGTGGCTCAATGAAGATCGGGAGGAGCTCATGGGGGCCCATGCATCTGAGCCAAGTCCTCCACTGTTCGAAAACTTCCCCGAGGCCCAGCTGCCCAGCGTCACCTGCTGTGCATCTGAGCTGCAGCCCATAGAGGTCTTGGGGTACAACGTCAGCTGCCACCTTGAAACTCGTGTATGCAGCCACCAGCAGCAAGTCCATGGGGTCCTGGTGCTGGCAGTAGTAATCCCAAGCATCCGCGGGCGCCACATCATCGGGCAGCACAACTCCCCGGCTGTTCCACAATCCAAGCCACGGGAACTTGAACCCTCCAATATGGGCTGCGCAGCGCTTGCAGTCGTCGACACAACAAGGCATCTTCGGCAATGGGGGGAAAAGCTCAGAGTCTGTCCCAGTGGTAAGGACGCAGGGGGAATGCAAGACTTCAACCCCGTGCATCCAGCAAGTGTATGCGGCCAGGTCAGACCCCTCCCTTGCCAGCCTTTCCACGTGGCCCTTGAACTCCAGAAACGCAGCAGGATCTTCGCCTCAGTGGCTGCGAGTTTGCGCTGCATACAAGGTCACCCCTTGTGTTGAGTTTGAACCACCCAATCAAGGTCTAGGAAGGTCACCCCTTACCCAGACCAAGAAAGAAAGTGCAATGAATGCTATTTATTTTGGTTCAGGTTTACTTGAGCCAAAATGATAGCATTCATTGAAGCACTTAAAGATGATACATGCACACCCAAGCCTGCCAAACTCAATGCATGGGTATATATGATGTGTCTCTATGTACCATGATTTCCTATGATATATACCATTGCATCCCAAAATATCTCCCAGATTCTCCCAGTACATCCGAACATCTCAATATATTCCATGAATTTCCATGATATCCCAAGATTTCCCAATGTTTATCTCCCAGTTTGCACCTTGGCATCCAGCAAATATTTCACCGCCAGGGGTTCAGGTTCGTCCTCCTCCAATGCGGCCATCAAGGGCGTGGTCCCGTTCTCGTCCGCCGCATTGACGTCAGCCTTGTGTTGCAACAGCAGCTGTAAGGCATCAGGGTCCCAGACGGCCAGGTGTAGGGCTGTCTGCTGGTGGTTGTTCACCGCATTGACCTTCAAGCAACAGGGAAACCTGCATGTTTTCTGAGTTGGGCTGTTGTATATTTGGAACATGTTGGAAGTATAATAGTAAAATGTCAAGGGAAACATGGAAAAAAAACTGGCGACCTCTGTTTTTTGGCTTGTATATTAGCGAGCCTGCAAAAATTCAATGGAATAGGTAGAAAGAGCCGGATTTGAATTCCTCTTCTGAGGAAAAGGTTGGTGACCATGCTTAGCGGATCCCCAATTTTTGGATTATAATCCCAAGAAATGAACGGCTTACATGTCACAGTTTCTGACCAATTACAAAGCGAGATGATTGTCCAAGAGAGGTCATCAAAATCCAACGGGGCGGAACACTGCACTTTTCCCAAGGATTTTCGGTATCCGCACCTCTGCCCCGGCGTCCAATAAGGGGGTAATCATACGTGTGTCGATATAATATCTCCCTTTCAGCACCGCGACGGATAGCGGAGTCAAGCCCTTGCTGTTCTTGGCGTTGAGATTGGCTTTGGCATCCACCAGCAACTTCACCTTGGCATCCACAGCACATTGCCGGGAACGTCCCAGTAGACTTCTTGGTGAAATGGAAGGCCACATAAATGTCATCTTCCAAAGCCATCCGTTTGAGATTCCACACTAATTTGCACATAGGAGATGCTGGGAAGCGGAATGTGCAAGCAAAAAAAAACCTTGGTCTTGACGACAAATTGAATTCTACGACTTGGTACACGTGGTGAGATGCACGCTAAGTTCCGAGATAGCCCCATTGGTGGCCATCAAAGCATTGGGAAAATGATGAGAGACCATGATATACCATGATAAATCACTCTGGATTTTTTTCGGTACTGTATCTCCCATTTTTGGACAAAGCCAATGAGAAAATCGCTCAGCGAGCGAGTCACGATCTCGTAGTCGCCACTCTTGACACATGCTTTATGGAGAGGCGTCTCCTGCATATCATCCACGGCATTCACATTGGCTTTGTATTCGATCAGTGCCTGAGTTTGGGCGCCCGGATGAACTATGGGATTTGTGGCTACCCTATTGAATTCAGACAAAGCCACATGAGGATTTTTGGTCAAAAGCCACTGGAATTCTTGACAATGTACTAGATTTGACCCTCCACTTTTCGAGTTTCACTCCCTTCTCGCATGGTCAATGGTCAATTTTTGTTTCCATCTCCAACCCGGCCTTCACTGTCCAAAAATTGTTATTTTTGACGGCGCTGAACAAGGGAGCGCCACTTTTACCCGGCGGGTCCACTTTGGCCCCATATCTCACCAACTCCCTGATGATTTTGACATTGCCGTTGCCGGCCGCCTCAATGAGCGGAAAGCCGCCACCTGGCGCGAGCAGTGCGTCCCTATGGCATATGTAAGGTAACAAAAACACATTATCAAAGGAAGTTTAAGAAGAACCTTCCGAGTTACAAAACAATTCAAATACCTCAACAATACATTACCTTAACAAATACATTACCTCAACAAATACATTACTTCAACAATTCATCACCTCAATCATTATCTCAACATCACATTAACACCACATTACCACAACAATTGCGTTACTTCAACAACACGTTACTTCAACAATACATCATCTCAACCACGAGCTCAAGATCACGTTCCCACAACAACACATTACCTACCTCAACATCAAATTACCTCAACACCACATTACCACAACAATACATTACCTTAATAATACATGTCTAGTACATGATCTCAAAATCACATAGCCTAAACAATAGATTACCTCAATCATCACCACAAGAAGTACACCCCTTTACCACCACGACAAATACCTGACAACAACAAAACATTCCCTCAACATCACATTGGTGCAACAAAACATTACCGCCAACAGTACATTACTCAACAATGCATTATTTACTATCACAACAAATACAGTACTGCAACAAAACAACAATCACTACCTCAACATCACATTACCTTTAAAAAATACATTACCTCAACATCACATTACCTCAACAAATACATTACTTCAACAATGCATCACCTCAATCATACACTACTTCTGCAATACATCATCTCAACCATTACCCCAACATGACATTACCTCAACAATACATCACCTCAACATCACATTACCTTAACATTATATTACCTCAACATTACCTCAATCACTACCATAACACATAGAGTACCACAACGAACACATTATATCAACATCACATTACCACCACAACCAATATACAACATCACATTACCTCAACAATACATTACCTCGACATCACACTACCTCAACAATACATCACCTCAATATCACCACAAGAAGTACATTACCACAACAAATACATGCGTGACTAGTTCAGCAAAGTGGTGGTGGCTGCCACAAGGTTGTTTTAGCCAGCTTGGCAAAGCTGTAAATAGCAATATTTCGTGTGTTTGTTGGGTCGGTTTGGGAGGTTGTCGGGTTGGCGGTTGCGGATATGGCTGTTTTAGTCCTCATTGTGTACCTAGAACACCAAAGTTGCTGCAAATGTCTTGGGATTTTTGCAAACTTGACGCTTTAGGTAAAGTGGCAGCGTTTTTTTCGGCTTCTGCCGAAGTGCAGCGATTTTTGTAATTGAACAATATTCCATCAAAAGACGCGTTTGTAGTCCAAACCATATCCACATATACGGCATGACTCTCGTGGTAGAAAAGTGACAAGAGGGTTGGGAGGGCGCAAGAATTTCACCAAATATTGCCTGCGGCGAAAAAAAAAAAACATGTGAAAACATGTGAGGTTTCATTCCCGTTTTTCATCGAAGTCTCCAAAATATTGCGCCACGAACGATGAGCTTGAGGCGTCCGAAGTACTGAATTCAGTCCAAGCGTGCCAGATATTGCACATATTGCGTGCCACGGAAAGTCACCTCCGGAACGCTTTAGCAACGCTAGCGTGATTCTCACCTGCCACACGGATGAAAAAGTGTCCGAAATCTTGCGCCTGCCGTTTTTGGGACGAGGCTCAGACCCTTCAAACTGCCGAATTGTTTGCGCCTGTGACACAAACATGTTACTCTTGCGCGAGAAGCTGGGAGGAAACTTTTCTGCGAGACTGTCGACAAAACTCCTGCCCGCTCCTGCGAAGCCTCACGGCCTCTAACAGCTACATACAGCTACCATAAGAACCCCTTGCTGTGGACACACTCTTTGGGGGAAAGTGCCAGCTGCCAATGATTCACCACAAAATGAACAGTTCCCGACGAGAACGACGTCCCGCCATCTTCATCATTCACTTGAGCTCCATGTTTCAACAAAAGCTTCACAATTTCAAGGTAGTTCTTGTAGATAGCTGTACCCAAGGCCGTTATGCCATCTGAGGTCCTAGGTTGGGCACGAGAAAAGGGCACAGATTTTCCCAGGTTTGGTACCTCCAAAAATTGGCCTTAATTTTTCATTTACAGAATAGGGAAAATGTGGGAAAATTATATTCTAAATGGTTAACCTTCTAAACCATGAACGAACGGTTATATAATTGAAAAATACATGAAACATCTTGAAATCACTCCCTGACTGGATGCAAACTCCATTGAAATTCGATGGTGCATCTTAGCATTTCGTCCGGGGAAGATTCATCAAAAAGAAACGTGAAAATATTTTGGGTTCCGTTGATTTAAATGAAATTGCTATAGCTTGGGTTAGTGGTTAGTTCCCCCATTCCCAAAACAAAGACACCCCGCAGCGTCGCACCAAGCTACACGCGGTGCACGCAGAACGGGTCATCCTGCAACTCCTGTTTGACCTTCGCCACGTCTCCTGATCTGACGTCACAAGTCAAACTGCTCCGCAGGGCCTGGACAACGCCACAGATGGGGTGATCCTCACCATAAAGAGGTCACTTTGAATGGCCTGGCAATGGATCATAAACCCATGGATGATTCAGTACTGGATGGTTAACCAATGGATAACTATGATAAATGCTCAAAATATGCCAAATATGATAAGTAATCAATTAACCAATCAAAATATGGTAAACTATCAAAACATTTCAATGGATAGAATTGGTGAAATGGGGTACTGTGAGAGATCATCCGTGGCTTGATCGGTGAGAACAGGGCCAATCTCAATGATCAGAAGTGGTTGGGTGAAACACCCTCAAAATTCTGGACTCAATCCACAACAATGATGGGTTTGAACTCACCACCACATTATGACATTGGTGTGTGCTAATATGGTCTTCTTGGGGGTGCAGTGCAGTTCCAGTTATAACTTGATATATACATACATATGCATATACAACCACAGTTATAGGTGCCCCATATCCAACTGATGGGGGTTCCTACCATGGTTTAACTCACCAATGGAAGTTTTCCCAGGCCCCCTTCGACCCTTTGATGTCGTGCCGAGACTCCTGCTGCTTGGCTTCATGGTCCACGTTCCGCATCGCATGGCCCACTTGGCCCACGGCAACGGCGGCGATCACGAAAGCACTTGGCCACGGCATGTTTTTCAAGCGACGGAAGGCTCAGAACGAGAAAATGATAGGACTGAAGAACTGCTTCAAAGCGGCAGAGTGGCTGCAGCAATTATGCCTGAAAAATGTTGGTGTATCTTAAATCAGTATCTCAAGTACTGATGATCCTGGAGCTGCTCCGAAAAACACTTGAAACCAGGATTGGATAATGATGAAAACAAATGGTGATTGAAATTCGGTATACCCCAAGTATCCGTAAATCCACTACACTGAAGCCCATCTTGAGACACATCCAGTCCCATGTTCAGTCTCATCCATTGTCTACATATGTATATATATATACACATATATACATATGTGTGTGTACAATCTCATCACATGCCCTCAATCCGGCCTTTCCAGATCGCCCAAGCGGCAAAGAACAGAAAACCTGGCAGTCTGACATTTGACATTTGGCTGAGTGAAGAACTAAACGACCATTTCTTGTTTCTGTAGGTCAAGTGTCTTGTGCTGCATAGTAAGGCAGCTCAAGCAGCTCAACACTCAAACTCAGGTAGAAGTCCAGGGCATGAAACCCTACACGGTGTTTCGGTTCAGAGTGATTACCTTACGTCTTAGATCTGCGTGGGTCATCCTTCTAAGTGCTGCTTGCGATACACAAACACAAAATGGTTCTGTCTGAAAACATAGAATAATTACCCCAAAACCCTTTGGCTTATCATCATCGTTCAGATAAAAATGGTTATGTTGGGGTCTGCCTCGTTTCTTGACAATTTCAATGAACTTCAAGACTGAGACAGAAATAAGAGACCCAACAACCAAGACAACAAATGCGATAAAACCAATTTTTGTTATATAAGTGGGGTTAACTACCCAAATTCGAAATAAATACTGTATTCATCTGTATTCAACATGATCTTCGTGGTGCTATCATTGCGCAACTTGGCAACGCTCCGGTCCTCCGAGGCCATTGCGCCCGCGGGAGAGTTCGGGGAGCGGCGACAGGTGAAACGACTGTGTTTGACCGTCTCTCTAGTGGTTGGTTCTTGGGCAGAATCCAAAAGTTTGGGGAAAGAACACTATTATGGAGAACTGAAGTGAAATTTCTCTTGGGTTATCAGTTGTCAAAAAAGAGGTGTCTTCTCAACTATGAAATTTAGTCAGTGACTTTTCGCAGATTCAAGCAAGGTGCAAGGTGTCTGTCATTGGCGCATGTTTATCTATAGGTGTTTTTGTTTCGGTGATTGTTGGCATGGAATTTCATTGCGGATATGGGTGGATAGGGGCTGCACAAAGTCTGTCACCTTACTCTGGTCTACCGCCTGCAATTTCGACGTGTTTGAATATGATGCCTGCTTTGAGCTGGGAAACTGCTCGCAACCATGTCAGTGCAAGCTGTGCCGAATATACCACGTTTCACCCGTTACGACAACCCAGTGGTTGGTCCGTTTCACTGAGGAGATTTTGTATATGAAAAATGTGGGATATGTGAGGTATAAGGACATGTGCAAGAAATAAAAACAGTTATTCTGTTATTCTCAGGTATTTTTGTTTATCCATATGTTATTGATGCTATGTGTGCTGAAATGTGGAAAAAATGTAGAAAAACACAGTGTATATATATACATATATATACACGTATATTTACTTATTTATTTGTTTATATATATATATATTTATTTATTTATTCATCAATATATATATATACATGCATACACATTAATGTGTTTTTGACAAAATCTGGCAGAGCACTGAACGTCTGTTTTCACCACGCTTTCTTTGAGCCACTGTTTGGGCACAACGTGCATTGAGATCCATGTGTGTGTCATCCATGGCCATGCTAATCTTCTCTGTATCACCTCAATCCACCTGGAGCCTACTGCATGCATGAGCACGATGGAGTAAATTTGACACCCCACCTTGGCTTTGCATCTTTTCAAGATGTGAAGCCATCTCACCAGTTTTGGCCAGTTACCAGGCCATCTGTGCTTTCATGAATTTGGGCTCCAGAAAAAGTGGTCATGAGGTAAATTAGCTAGCCGTCTCTCACTTTGGAACGCAAAGGTCAGTTGGTGTTTGTTTCCACATACCTGAGGCCTCATGCATTGATTGCTCACCACAGGCATAGTCCAACTGTTTCAAATTCTTATGCCAAATCCATCAGTGATCGAACTTCTGCCATTGCTCGGCTGTAGTGTGATGCCTCTTCCCAGTTCGCTGCTGCCTCTGCATCCTGTCTTCTCTGT
>Ga0126342_10011329_pt1 | contig 15931 bp, 19 predicted proteins | sample Cyp1metagenome_FD_92528 | JGI IMG/M metagenome (GOLD analysis project Ga0126342, IMG submission 92528) | Coral microbial communities from Lord Howe Island, Old Settlement Bay, Australia - Cyphastrea 1 metagenome | ecosystem: Host-associated > Invertebrates > Cnidaria > Coral ... | reverse complement strand
TATAATATAATATAATTAATATAATATAATATAATATAATATAATATAATACATAATATAATATAATATAATATCATATCATATAACACATAATATAATATAATATAATATAATATATAATATATAATATATAATATATAATATAATATAATATATAATATAATATAATATAATGTAATATAATGTACCGGAGAAGGGGGGAACCAAAGCGGCCAAGATTTTGTCTACAACAACCCTTTTCAATGTTGCATTTCCACCCGCTCCATTTCGGGACCCTTAAGACCGACTCGTTTTCGACCCTTTTTTTCTTGCCTTTGAACAATCCACGGATTGCCGCCTTCCGCGGCGGCTCCGTTTCGGGACCTTTATGACTCCTGCGGTTCTATCCCGCTTTAAGCTTACCCTTCCGACAAAGTCCTTATCTTGTTTTTCTTTCTTCCTTCCTTGTTTCCTTCCTTCATTTTTTCCCCTTTCTTTCCTCTCTTTTTTTTGTTTTTTTTCTTTCTTTTCTTTTTTTCTTTTCTTTTTGACTTGTTTTCTTTCTTTTCTTTTTGATTTTGTTCTTTTCTGTTTTTCTCTTTTTTATTTTTGTTTTTTTTTTTATGTTTTCTTTTTTTTCTTTTGTTCGTTCTTTCCTTCCTTCCTTCCTTCCTTCCTTCTTTCTATGTTTGCCCATGTTTGCCCCATGCGCGTCCTACTATGAGTGCCGCGGTGCAGTGCCTTGTCAATCTTCTGGTTCATAGAAATTAGAAATAAAACATAGTAAAACCACCCCTCGTGCAAGAGCGTGCAAAAAGAACGGGGAGCAAATCGGAACAGACACTAAAGATCACTAAAATAGAGATACGCACCATTGAAGGATTCCTGAAAATTACATCATCGCGGTTTTCGAAAATATTGGTGGACATCAAGCATACCTCTGGTTTGCGCAGATCAATTTATTGGGTGCTTGTTCAATGGTCACACGTTCGTGCAGAAATTCCCTGTCCACTGGCAGTACAAGATTTGTCATTTTTTTCCAGCAAACAATTGCGCGGAGCTTGCCAGCAAACGCAAATTACCTGCAACAGTGAAAATTGAAAAACCATATTCCTCTCCTTGCAACCTCCCGCCTAGTGTCCTCCCTTTGGTTTATCGATTTTTTCTTGCTTTCACGTCATGCATGTCTATACCGAAGCCCCATCCAATCCACGGACGGGGGATCGATACCTTGCCGTGAGCAACTTGCCGCCTGGTACATGACCTGCAAAAGAATCTTCAAAAAGACGCCTCCATACCCCCTAATTTCGGCGCTTTGCCCTCAGACCCCCTAATACTCACATCGTTTGCAAGCCCGACTGTAGGGTGGCTTTCGTAAAAATATAACAAATCTATGATTCGATATAAAATTTCGATTAATATATTAATTAGTCTATATTATATGTTTCTGCTATCGAAGGAAGTTTAGAAGTCAAATTTCCGACAATATGGACAGATGATGACAGATGGAAAAGCAGAGGTGGGAAGAGTCAGAGAAGAGAAGAGCAGAAGAGAGAAGATCAGAGGAGAGAAGGAGTCAGAAGAAAGAAGACGCAGGTGCGCAAAAAGGTAGGAAAGTCGCGAAACACTGGGCGCAGTACAAAGAGACATCTTCATCAGAGCTGTTAGGAGGTCCGGGCGGTGATTTCCTGAGATCTTCAGGTTGCTGAGATGATTTTGCGTGACAGGTGCGGCACTTCGTATGACCTGGCATCACTTTTTCGTGGCAGGCGCAATAGTTTAGACAAATGGATTGGAAAAATCGCAAAACGCATTGGCACGAGGCCGTCAGCGCTGCACGCAACTTTCCATTTCTGAAGGAAGTCTCACAGAATTGCTTCGTTTTTGATGCTGCCAACTTCAAACAGTGAGGAAGTCTCGCAGACTTGCTTCGTTTTTGACGTTATAATTAAGTTCAAAAGTTGAGGAAGTCTCGCAGAATTGCTGCGCTTCTGACGTTGTCAAGTTCCAAAGTTGGTGTTGAAGTCAAAAAAATGAGGAAGGCTTGCAGAATACCTTCGTTTTCAAACTTGCAGACAGATAGATAGATAGATAGATAGACAGACAGATAGATAGGTAGGTACATAGATAGATATATAGGTATATAGATAGATAGTTAGTTAGTTAGTTAGTTAGTTGGATAGATAGATAGATTGATAGATAGATAGGTAGATAGGTATATAGATAGATAGATAGATAGATAGATAGCAACTACAACTACAACTACAACTGCAACTACACTACCACTACAACTACAACTACAATTACATATGCATATGCTAATAAACCACGCTATAGGCTATAGTACACTAATTACACTACATTACGCTAATTACAGTACACTACACTAATTACACAACAACAACAACAACACCACCAGCAGCAGCAGCAACAACAACAACTGCTGCTGCTACAGCTACCGCTACGGCTACGGCTACAACTACAACTACAGCTACACTACATGACACTGCGCCACGCTACACTAATTACACTAAAACACACTAGACAACAACTACAACTAAACTACATTACACTACACTACGCTACACTAATTACACTACACTGACTACAACTACAATTGCAAGCACAAGTAAAACTACACTACATCACACTACACTATACAAATTCCACTGCACTACACTACGCTACGCTGCACTACACTAACTACAACTACAGCTACAGGTTCAACTACAACTACACTAGACTACACTACAGAAGGCAACACTACAGCACACTACACTACATTATATTACACTACACTCATTGCACCACACCACAACTACAACTGCAACTACAACTGCTACGCTACACTAATTACACTACACTACAACTACAACTCCACTACACAACAACTACAACTACAGCTGCACTACAGCACACTGCATCCAGCAGTTGTGGGTGAGGTGACCACTGCAACCATTGCAACCATTCCAAAAAACACAACTCCAACCACCCTTCGGTCCATCAGTGGATTCGCTCTGCCATCCATGCATCACAACAACTCGCCTCTCCTATAGTGTCCTATCTTTGAAACTTCCACCACCGCCTTGCGCGGTACTACTGGTACCATAGTACATACAGTACCAGTACATACCAGTACTATAAACCACGATTTGGTATGTATGACGATCTAACATGATCTGATATGATCTGACATGATCCTCTTCCGAGTGCCGGCAGTCACGAGCAAATTTAGGACAAGCAGCTTGATCAAATCACTGAGCGTCGTGAGCTTCAACACCTCCTGCGTCAGATTGGAAGGGAAATCCATCACAAGTGGCAGCGCAGCTCAAGAAGACCAAGGAGCATGGCTGGGTCAATTGGCCATCGTTCATCATTGTTCCATATTGTTCCCATGATGCCAATGCCAAAGTATGTGCATGGTATCCAGTGATGTTGATCTCCAGACGCGTTTCGAAGGTGACCCTTTCAGACCCTGAAAAAATCAACAGTTTTGGCTCAGCTTTGAAGCCTGTAGGGAGTCGTTCTGCGTAACGCCAAGACTGTCGCAAAAGCGCTGCAAAAGTTGTGCCTCAAGAGGAAAGGCACGGTTCGCGAGTTCCATCAAGTTCCCAGTTGTTGTGTTCACTGCCTTGCAGGATATAAAGAGTGATATAGAGTGAAATAAAATATAGTCTAGTGAAATGGTGTGAAACTGTTGTCACAAACAGAAAGAAACTATCATGCAAAGGCCGTCTCATTACAGAAAGTCCAAGTTTGATCAAGTTTGCACGTATAATTGAATATGCATGAATTTCAAGGCGGTCCGAGCTTCTTTGTCCAATGCCCACAGGTATGATTTTGAAAGCCCATAGGCCCTTAGGAGAGCCATGAGGTGCCAACAAAGCTGATGGGACACTGCGCATGGCCGTGCAGACAAGAACATGCGAAGACATTCAAGACAAGCAAGACATGCCAAGACTCCCCAAAACAGAACGCAGCGTTCTCTCATCTAACTTCTTTACTTGCGAGGGCAGCTTCTGATCCTAAGTGAGAAGATGCTATGCACTCGGCAAGTCGCAGCAGTTTCTTGACTCGAACATTCCTTTAGATTTTGACTTGCGATGGCCATCATACCGATGATATCTGATGATTTCTACGATGTTGCTCTATCTGTTGCGGTTGGCAAGGGGCAGCATCTATGGCAAATACACCTTCACCATCTCGCATAAACCTGCAGGGTGCAGCACGACGGCGTAGCGGTGCTCCAATTACCTCACTGGGTCCTGGCCTCATAAAATCAATGAACCTCAGCCGATTCAGCCAGAAAGGCTTCAAAGCCCGGGTGCGGACACGTGGTGCTCTGAAGGGAGGTAAACGGTGTAAAATAGCACAAATATGCACATAATAAGCTAATAAGATAGTCGACATCACAGTGTATCATTGCACATCGCTTCTTTGACAGGTTGCTTCCAGGTCCAGGAGTATGAGAGCAGCCAAGCGGCTCTATGAATTCCAAACTACCGGAGGAATCTTTGTCCAGCAAGGCCCATGTTTGCTCGAAGGCCTTCACCGCAAGGCTGCGCGCTGTCCACACCGTCTGCGGTCCGAAGGCATGAAAAGCTGGAAACCGTTTATCCCAGCATCCCCAGCCTGCCAAGTGGAGTTGTGCCTTGGCGACAAAAATGTACAAAAATCAAGATCCTACACCCAGCTGCCCACATCTGCCCACATCTGCCCACATCTGCCCACATCTGCCCACATCTGCCCACATCTGCCCACATCTGCCCACACTTCCAAAACAATTCTCGAAATTTGCGTCCAAAGATGTCCAAAGTGCTGCATGATGCTCAGGCATTGCCGCACCTGGTGAGCCGAACTTTGCGGATGATTCAGACCGTCAATGGCCAAAAAATATACCAAACTTTCTGGAAGTGAGCCTGCCTCACCCATGTCCAACTGACCGGAGTTGTCCGTGTCCAAGTGTTCAAAAATGGCGCGGAAGCTCCCTTGCAGCATTTTTGCCCAGTCAGGTGATTCAAAACAAACATGTCACACCATATCACAACTGCGGGTCATGATGGTCATGGTCATCCCAGTCCAAGTCACCGAGCTCTGTTTCGGAAAAACCACGGGCAATAGCATACCTAGCGCAGCTGAGGTACAGCTGTCACTTGAACACAATAAGCTTGCGGAGATGACCATGTCATCCACCATGTGGAACTGCCTTGGCACCTCACGCATACATACAGTTACATGTGTACGTGTATATTATAATTATAACATGTGTGTGTGTGATGTTTTGCCCCCTCTCGCACCTCATCATGATCAATTACACTCAATTCCCCATCCACCAAGCTTTTTGGTATTCTGTGAGCTGGTGGAAGACAAACAGTCAACTAATACTATCTTCGAAAGAAAGAGTCTCCTTGATCTTGAGCGGATGGTGTGGAAATATGCAATGACGTGCGGCAATTTTGGACAGGTGGCTCGACTTCTTGTTCGTAACCTTGGACTCTGACCCACAGAAATTGTCAAAACCAGGACAAGATCAAAAACTCCACGATCTAGCACTTATCATGCGTGTGTGTGTGTGTGTGCGTGTCACATGCAACCTCATATTACGTAATATGTTGCAATATTGTTCAAAGTTCATCAACTTCCTTGCTGGCCAGGAAGTGCTGTCTGGGCACGCAAGCTTGCAAACTTCTCATCTATCCTCTGAACCAGTTCCTGAAAGTCGCTGCGAAATACCTCTACACAATCCTCCACACTGTTAAAATCTGTTAAAGCTGGCGTGCACTTGCCTCATCTGAAGACCACGTGCTGCCAGACGAGTCATACCGGGAACCCGGCATGGGTCATTCAGAAAAAACTTAAGCTGGTTCATTTTTTCTGACTACTGCTGGCCTTGAATTCGTCAAAATCAATGACCTCAGGCCGATTGGAACCACAAAAGCAAGCGAAAATGCCCATGTTTCTACACTTAAGAAAGACGACTAGTTTATATGGTCAACCAACACTTGGTCATAAAATGTCATAAATAACATGGTTCCAGTATCATTCCAGTCGCGGTCATCAAAACCCACTTGTGTATGGCGTGACTTGAGACAAGCTGCATTGTTGCCATCCGAATCTACAGATTGGATGAGCTGCTGTACCTCCTCCTGCTCTTTACCTTGGAAAGTGTCGACCCGCTTTCCATGCTCAATCCGAACACCGCTTTTTATATTTTTTTTTACCAAGCGGTCTTTCCATATTGGTTACCCTCTGGTAAACTAACATAGCTATTGAAAATGGCCATAGAAATAGTGGATTTTCCCATTAAAGATGGTGGATCTTTCCAGTTCGCTATGTTAGTCATTACAAGAGGGTACTATTAATGTAAGTCTCAGTCGATTGAACTTTTACTTCAACGCCGCTTCAGTTCATGGGAGATCGTGCCGCCCAAGTGTCGAGTCCGCGGACTGCATTGAGATTCCTCCGGCTTCAGAGAGAGGTTTTTTTGGAGATCCCTTCATCTTGCCTAATCGCCAAAAACTCAACCTGTCACATCATATACACATATATATATATATATATAAATTATTATATATTATAAAATCATATAATTATATATATATAATTATATATATAATTATATATATGTGTGTGTGTGTAGTATATGTATATATATAAACATACGTGTATTATGTACAGCATGTCTACTGTACATGTCTACTCCTCCAGGAGGACGTGCAGCTCTTGCATGTCCAACACTCCGTTGCGGTCCTGTGCCGATGCGCGTCACAGAATAGGTGTTGCTTTCTCCTGAAACCCTTGATGGGTGGTTTCAACATGGTTCAAGCCATATACATACATATATTATATACAAATTATATATATATATATGGGTAAATTACAATATTTCACTGACCTGAATTCAGGCCATTTGGGGATGATTTCCCTTATTAACCATGATTTCCAGTGAGGTCGCAGTGAGGTCGTTATAATTTACCCAGATATTTATATATATATATATACGTATTCGTCTATTATTATTGGTCCTTGGGACTTGGGACTGTCGTGTAAAAAATGAGAAATAAGAAATGATAAAACAATATAAAACATGTTTGGAACCACCGGCCAATGAGGCTGTTGTAAATCAAACGGATCACGATTGAAAAGAAAAAACACGAGACAAACTTTGCCAGAATACCTGTGTTCAAGGTTCTGGTGCATGTCTAATGTTCTTAATCGCTCGCCTTATCCAAGCGTTGAAATTTTGCTTGGAGCTCTTCTAAGCGTTGCTCATCGTTGAAATGCCGGACCTTCCTGCGGGGCCAGATGGGTGCGGAGAAGAGGCACATGAACACTGTAGTATACCTTTACACTGCAGAACCCTCAGAACCACGAATAGAGCGCGCATTTCTATCATTTCTTCGGGAAATCATCACCATCAACTCATGAATTATCTTCATCATTGGACTTTCCAAGAGGTAAACATTACATAACATTACTGCGTACACCATCTAACTACATGAAAAGCAGTACGAAGATATACGAAAATGGCTTTATATCCCTCTGGTGCATATGCTCACGCAAAAAAGTTGATGTGTCATGACATACCCTGGATCAAAAACCCACCGTGTGGGTCATGTACAACCCAGGTATCCACAGGTTCCAAATCGCATCATCACCTCACACCACAAGTACGTCGTGCAAGCGAGAATGGTAGAAGAAAGGTGCCTTGCGGTCTTTCAAGGATCCTTCAGTTTCAGGCTTGGTTCAGTCAAGTCCTTGCATATGAGCTCCTGCCCTCTCAAACCGGGAATAATATAAGATAAATATAAAATATCCCTGGAAGTCCAGGACCTCAAATAGAACGTCCTCATGAAAATCCGTAGAAAGTGGGTCAAAAAAGTACGTCCATGTAAAATCCTCATGATGTACCTTTTGAGGTCTTAGACCTAAAAAGGAACGTTGCTATTATTATATAATATCCTTAATCGTGAGAAATGGTGAGTTTTCGTGAGTATTCATGAGTGGGACCTCAAAAGGTAGGTCCCTAAGGCCCTAAAAGGTACGCACGTAAAGGACCTAAAAGGTACATATAGCGGCTCTAAAATCGTGAGTGAATCGTGAGTGAATCGCGAGTGAACATTGCTATAAACCCTCGGCCGTAGAGTAGAACCCATGACATTGCTATAAACCCTCGGCCGTGGAATCCAACAACATTGCTATAAACCCTCGGCCGTAGAACCTCTTCGGCAAGGACTCAAAAAGTACAGCCTTCGGACTTTTTGGGTATTGTTTAATTTAGTAAATTTAAATGCTATAGCTTCACCTTTGAACTTTAAGCAACCCATCTGACGATTTGTGCTGATTCTTTGCTGTGTTTGCGCGACCTCACTGGTTGCTTGGATAGCACAAATCAGCGCTGAAAAACGGCTGACCTCAAGAACTCCAAGAACTCTTCGAAGTTCAATTCAGTGTTCATATAGACATGATCATCAGAATCCTCCGGCACCAGGAAATACTTCACACACTCCCGCTGCCATCCATGCCGGGGCATGAGGCCCAGCTCATAGACTGAAAGAAAAGCATCGTTGGCAGTGAGCACACCGATGGAACCAGCGTCACCGGAGAGTCTTCGGAAAATCTCATAGATCTGCAAAATGTCATCCCTGCATTCTTCGAAAAGGGTAGGTGACACCTTCATCTCCACCAAGATGTCAACTTCCCGCTCTCTTAGTTGGCGATTGGTGTGCTCCCTGCAAGTCATGATGGCTCTTTCAAAGGAATCAAAATCAACCGATACTCCGGGTTCGTTCTCAAAGCCCTGGACTTGTAAAGCTTCGACCATCAAATGTTGCTCCATTCGAAGGCATCTGGCGATCTCCAAGCATTTGAAGACAGAAACGGTTCCAGCGCCCTCCCGATCGAAATTGCAAAAGTAACGCATGATCTTGGTACTCTGGAGCTCTGTGAGGCGCTGGCGAACCTTGGGTACCAAAATCCCAACAAAGGTCAGGAAATTGAAGGAAGCTTCTGAAAATGGCTCCGCATTGGCACCAGTATCGAAGTCTTCACTGTCACTTCCTTCACTTCCGGAAGCTTGTTCTGATCCTGAAGCCTTGCTACTTCTCCGGCTGGAGTTCTCCGAACCGAGACCCGGCTGGGGCTTGGTAGAGGCTCTTGCTTCAGCCTCCTTGGTCTCCTTGGCGTCTCAACTAAAATGTTTAAAACAGCAGAATAATGCAGAATATATTTTTATATTATATTATATTTTTATTGTACAGACCAAGACAGACAAGGCTAATAAGGCTATGCACGACACACTGCCCGGCTGACCCCACACTGCAATCATGCTCGCCTGTTCACAACAAGTGTTACACCGCAAAGATCAGAAAAGGTCAGAAAAGGATGCAATGATGCAATGTCAAGTGTTCGTCTAATTTTCTCCTTGCCTGCGCTGATGCACGCCAAAGTATCCGAAGCAACTCCAGAGGTTTGCGTTGTTAAGCGTTTTTTGGATCCTGGCAGAGCTAGAGTCAGACTAAGGCATGGCTGTTGATGCCATTTGGGGCACAATGTCAAGTGAAGCTTTCTCAGATTTCGCACGCCCATAGGGCACCAAACTTTCCCTCACCACTTGCCCATCACGAGACCCTGGCCTGCGGATGCTGGTGATATTTCCAGGGGCTATCAATTGCATTGGAAATTAAGTGGAAGAAGACGCTAAAAAGATTCAAAATGTGTGTATCCATATTATATGTTTGATTATTTAATATTTGATATATTTGCATATATTTGCATATATTTGCATATTGTGATATCGGTCTCGTCGTCTCTAAGGAAGGCTTGAACACTGGTAGGATTTGAAACTTGCTATAATTTGATGCTTCACATGCATGGGTCCTCTCTTTTTCCTGACGACGCCTAGCTTGACCCGGGGTTGATTCTGCATGCGGCTCCGCTGCTGATTCAAGACCTGAAGCAAGTGACTGAACGGTTGAACCATGTTGAATCCATGAAGACCCATGAAGCGTCCAGGAGTCCATCAAGATCCATCAAGGTCTGCCTGCCTCCTGCAAGTTCATTGATGTTGTGCCAACGTGTATGCTTTGCATTTGGGAGGCAGTCACCACATTGCGACAAACCTGGATAATCTCCTCGGAGTTGGTTCGCTGTCAGCTCACGGGGACGACTAAAACTCCGACTTTGGTAGTGCAGCACCTTCACTCTTCCTTAAGCATCCTTGAGCGTCATCTTGGTTGGCCAAGCATCTCGCTTCTCAATAGCATTTGATCCAGATAAGCCAAGCTCCTTGGTTTCGATTAATAATAATTAGTCATGAAAATCGCAACATATTGTTGCGTCCGCTCTCTCATAGACTAGAGTCTGCCTAACAATGCAATGCGTAACTGCAGGTAGGCTGCTCTGAGTGCAGGGACCACTTCGTCCCACTCCAAAAAGCCGGATAGGTCAGCATCGTATTGAAAGAATGCACGCTCAAGCGCCTCCCTTTCCTTTTGAGGAAGCCGTTCATACCTCCTCGGCGTGCGACGCATAAAACAACGTTCTGAGATGACTTAAAATGATGTCTTCGTCTCTTCGTCCTTTCTGGCGAGTTGTCTCTGTTCCAGCGCTTTCTGATACAGGCCAGGTTAATTGGCATTCAAGACTGGTTGTTGTCTGCTAGCAAATCCAGCTCAGATCCAGCTCAGATCCAGCTCAGATCCAACTTTGTCCAAGACAGTGCTTCAATCACTGCATGGTGAGGTTGATGACAGAATTCCACGACTCTGACTGTGTGATTTGCTGAAAAGGCACTTTTGGGCATAGTTCTCGTTCCGCTGCCTCAACACACTTTCACGGACGCTGCGCAAACGCTTGTGCACAATTTGTTTCATCCTTTGCTTCATATCGGCCACGGCGAGGAGGTCCACCTTGGAAATGCTGCCATGTGCAATCTGCTGCCAGGCGAGCAATCGATTTCATAAACAACACACTGATTACACATCTGCCACATCTGCCACATCTGCGTCCTTAGGCTTCAGCTGAATCCGAGGATAAACGGGATGCCATGGATGCGATGGATGCCCGGGTCAAATCTGTGCCGTTTTCAACTGGCAGATCGACAGTATTTGACGCCACCAGACCTTGAAAGAATGCAGAAACTTGATGAGGTCTGAAAATGTCAGAGACCAAGCTCTTGCTGTTGATGTGCATGCGTTTGTGCGTGTGCGCGTGTGAATTGACACAAAGGCACGCATATGTTTGAAAGTGTACGGGTATGTACTAGTAACTTAGTATGTGGAAACTATAGCAGCAGGTTGCAAATGAGGACTTCTACTGGGTCTCACTATAGAATCCCATTCATGCATCCAACAGCTGCATCATCTGCATCCCTTGGATGTCACTGGATGTCCTTTGTGCCGAGGAACTGGGATTCTTCCGGCTCCTCGTGTCCAATGAACGCTCATGCTCAAGCGCATCGTCCGAAAAGGCCACTGACTCCCGTGACAATTCCTTTCGCACCATACGGCGATCTTCATGACTCACCACACGTTGGTTCGGTTTCCGAAGCAAAATGCCATGCACCGCCTTTTTGGCAAGTCGCCGCTTGTTGGGTGCTGTGGGCGCTTTGGGACTTTTCGCTGATCCCCATTTCACCTGTTCCCCAGTGAGATTTTGCAACAACTGACTCCAACATTTGGATTCAGTTGCTTTCAATCCTGCCGTACACTCTGCCAGCCACCGGTTGCTGCTCCACACACTTCGACTTGTGCCGAGGGTGGAAACAGAACGCTTAGAAAGTGATGGCTGTACAGGTATTTTCAGGGAGGTTGAGCGTTGACCCTCGGCGTCTTGAGTTGCACCAGCAACACTTGCGACACTTGTTCGGAGATTATCAGCTTTTAAGTGTGACGACTTCTTCGAGGCCCGTGACCCTTGCAGCCCTTGCAGTCCCTCCCTTGACTCGTGGCTTTTTGAAGCCTCAGGGCCGATTTCTGGCAACGCCATTTCACGGCCAGGCAATGACCTGCTCTAGGCAGGCCATGTTGGTGCCTGCTTCCATGAGCACAGAAGCAGGATGAAACAGGTGTTTTTGAGCCATACATGGCTGAGGAACGTGAGGAAGGCCCCAGTCAATGGCATGCAGCCTTAGGCTTACTATGCCTTACCATGCCTTACCATGCCTTACCATGCCTTTCAAGTCATTGTGGTCAAAGCTGTTGAGATGATCTGAAATGTCCAATGATGTCCAATGAACATCAAATACATCAATGAATGCCGCAAATATCCGCAAATGCTGCTGCAGTCTGCTACGTTACAATTGTCTTGTCCAAGAGCTTGATGCGACTTTCCAGGAGCCACACTCCAGTCTTGAGTCTGCCAAACCTCAGCTGAGGCTGAAACCCAAGGATGGTTGCCCTTCCGGTAAGCACATGGTCTGGCCACATGGCAATGTCTTTCAGCTGTTGCTGTCTTCACGCTTTTCAGTGTGGCTCTAAAGGGGGCCCAAGCACTCTGCATCATTTCTTTTCCACAGGAAGAAAGTCTGGCTGACCTTCACCCAAAAGTCAAATCAGTAGTCATCGCACTTGCCTAATCTTTCCACCAAGCAACTCTTTTTGGGAGACGACGGCTTCATCTTTGGACTCGATTTTGCTTTTGGCTTAGCCTGCGCCAAGGTGAAAGCAGAAAAGCTGAATCAGATCCCTATTCTATGACAAGTTTGGCAGCTTGCCTTTGCTTCAAGAACTTCCAAGGGTGGGTCCTGCAGGCGAAGCAAACTTGCATCGATATGGGAACAGTTTCATGGAAAAGACCTTTGACATCGCGGAGCAATCACCTTGAACCCTGACTCTCTTAGATCTCTTGGATAATCGTATTCAGGTCTCAAGTGTGCAAGTCTGAACGAGCGTACGCATGCACCCTTGTGCAAAGCATGCGTTCACAGGCAAATCATCTCAAGAGATCTCAAGAGTATAATTATACATCTGGTTTGAAAAAAATATATGTATTCTAAGCAAAAATATGAAAAAATATGCTAAGTGCAAAGCTGTCATTTTTGAAAAAAAACATCTGAAATTTGCATTGTATGTGCTGCTTTCTCAAACCAACATTTTACTGTTGCACGTTTCTTCTATAATTTTCGAGTTTGAATCTCTCATTGTTGCGGCAAAATTTCATAATGTTTGTAGTATCTTGCAGCTGGAACTCGTCATTTGGCTAGTGATTTTTCATTTTATGTTGGTTACACTTTTTCATATAATTCTTGTTATTTTGTTGTCCTTCGCCTGTTTACATACATACACCATCTCCGTATTGCGTTATTGTATATATTTACGGGCACATCATGGCGCATCATGGCGCATCCACTGGGCACACAGGAAACGCTCTACATTTTGGAGCTGTCCTCTTTGACACTGGCCACAAAAACAAACGGGCCTGGTTCAGAGGCGATGCAGGGCCCGGCAGACAGCAAGGGGGAGTGCGTCAGGGCAGAGAGGTTGGGCTGTGAACAACAACAACAACAACAACAACAACAGTTTGATCTGAGATTTTCTGACCCCTTACTGGTTTTTTTGACCAGAAAAACAAACTTTTCTGTTATCTCTTAGCCTATGCAGCCCTGCGTTGTCCCTAGGTCGACTAATGGAAACTCGGCCGCTTTTCTCAGCCTGAGGAAAGGCCCGCGGAAAAGGAAGGCAGGGTGCCTGCAAGATCTGCAAGGCTGCAGTGGCATTCAAAGGATGCATGTTCGGCACATATAATATAAGACAATATAATGCAATATAAGAAATTATACTAAAATATAATATGCTATATTCTACTATAAATAATATAATATAACAACATTTAACATAGTAAAATAAAACATGATATACTATATATAATATAACAAAAAAATATAATTAAAAAAATAAAAATAATATAATATAGACTAATATCATATAATACCAAATAAAAAAATATAATTTAATAAATTATAGTATAATTTAATATAACATGAAATAATGTAATATAATACAGTGAAATATAATATAATATATAATAGAAAATATCATATAAAATATAACACTGTATATTTTTTTTAAAAAATAATATATATAATAATAATAATAAATAATGTAAAATAATAAAATATTGCATTTTATTTTAAAATAGATTGCAATTCAATTTAAAATGAAATAATATAGGATAAGACAAGGTAATATAATATAAGATGGCAATTTAAAAATTAAAATACGATATAATATAATATAATCTAGCATAGTATAATACAATATAGTATAATATAATTTCATATAATATGATATATTTTGTTTTGTATATGGTTTAATGATGTTACACTATATGTATACATATAATGTGTGGTTGTGTGTGTGCGCTGCGTATTTCCAGAACATGATGTTGCACAATATAGACATTATATTACATTATATTGTATTACACTATATTATATTACATTGGGTTATATCAAATGAAAGGTGTTCTGTTATATTTTGTTGAGACAAAATATATTATAAAAGATTATGTTACATATATGTGACATTGCATTCCATTATATCATATCAAATCATATTGCATTCTATCATATTAAATTATATCATATTATATTATATCAAATTATATTGCATTAATTATACGATATTATGTTAATCCCCTTGAAATTCACCCCAGGTCAGCCCCCGCTACTTGTAGCCATTAACCGCAGGGTCTTGCAAAAAGCCTACAAAATGAATGGGTGCAATTTAAAATTGCTCCATACAAAATGGTAAGGCTTTCTGCATCAACCAGCTCTTCGCAGCACCCCCCCACATTTTGTAGGGAGGTATATTTCGCCCGGATCTATCTTTTTCTAAGTATGAGTCTTGCTTGCATGCTCGGACCCTGATCCCCAAAAAAGGCATCATTTCGTAAGAGCCTGTTGCTCTGCCATTCCCCTGCGTGATTCTCAATTGTCTTTCAGGAGCAACCCATCGAAGACGGGCCAGCATAGCCCCGAAGATGGCCCCAAGCTGGTCGAAGAGGGGCCAACATAGCCGCCAGCTGGGCCAACCTCGCCCCAAGATGCGAGGTGGAGGACCAAAAAACAAAGTATTGTAAGAATCAAAAAAAAATAATACAGGGATCCCCCCCAAAGAAAAAAAAAAACTTATTAGGATCCAAAAAAAATGGTAGCAGTGGTAGTAGTGGTGGTAGTAGTAGTAGTAGCAGCAGCAGTAGCAGTAGTAGTAGTAATAGCAGTAGTAGTAGTAGTAGCAGCAGTAGTAATAGTAATAGTAGTAGTAGTAGTAGTCGTCGTCGTCGTCGTCGTGGTGGTGGTGGTGGTGGCGGTGGAGAAGGATAGCAAGGGGGTAGAGCCACTGAGGAAGGGGTTCGGAATTGCTTCGAAATTTTATTCTTTGCCCTATCCGTTTTCTTTCCCATGCGCAACATTTTGGCACTGGAAGCTACCATTTCAACGGCACGGTATATGCAGCATTTTGGAATTTGGGTAGGAATTTGAGGAAGGATACGAAGGTGTTGTCAAGATGCGCCTACTACAGACCTTGCGGCTGGGCCACAACCACAACAACAACAACAACAACAATTAACAATAATAACCGCCGACCCTACTACAAACACCCCGCAAATTACGGTTTTTTGGCTTTCCCATGCGACCCTTTATTATTTATCATATATATATATATTAACATATGTGTGATCCTTTACCCTCAATTCTTCTTTACAATCTATTTATGATCCTTTACCCTCAAGTGGGCCCCTGGCCGGCTGTCGGGCGCAAGCACTTAAAGATCATATTATATTAAAGAATTATTATATATTATGCATATAATGTATATATAATTATTATATCCTCTCAAGTTGCTTCGAACCCCCTTGGGGACCATTTTAGAACCCAAATATGGGTTCTAAAATGGAATCTACAAGGGGGGTCTTAGAACCTAAAATTCTTGGCCGCTATTCCGTTTTT
>Ga0126342_10011328_pt1 | contig 15931 bp, 11 predicted proteins | sample Cyp1metagenome_FD_92528 | JGI IMG/M metagenome (GOLD analysis project Ga0126342, IMG submission 92528) | Coral microbial communities from Lord Howe Island, Old Settlement Bay, Australia - Cyphastrea 1 metagenome | ecosystem: Host-associated > Invertebrates > Cnidaria > Coral ... | reverse complement strand
TGAGGATGTGAAGATGAGAAGATGTGAAGATGTGAGGATGTGAGGAGAAGAAGATGTGAAGATGAACAGATGTGAAGATGTGAGGATGTGAAGATGAGAAGATGTGAAGATATGTGAAGATGAGAAGATGTGAACATGTGAGGACGTGAAAATGAGAAGATGTTTCACAGACCCCCACTATTAGAAGAACCCTGCGCTCAGACGCTCTCGGGAAAAAACATCCAACAATTATTTAATCATTGACCCTAGCCATATATGTCTAATGTATGTTATGTTATGTTATGGTATGTCATGTTATGTTATGTTAATGTTATGTAATTGTAATGTAATTGTAATCGTACTTGTATTGTATTGCATATATTTGCGTATTGTATATTGTATTGTATGTATTAGAATCATGGAATTTTCACGCTACAGGCGTAGATCTATGAACTCCATGACTTCTTGGCTCTGAAGGCGTCTTCGGTTCTTCGCAACCAAGGCGAATACTGCCAAGCCATCGCGGGGTCATCAAGCGCAGTCCGGGAGATCTGCTGATGTTCTGCTTCTGGGTGGTGGCTGTCCCTCAGCTGACTGGTGAGGCTGGTTGAATGGAGGTGGTGAGATCATCCATGACTGGCCTACTGCAGACATGATTTTCTAATGTCAACTAATCGGTTTTTTTAGAATCACGGGGTGGTAATGATATACGAAAAACATCGAAAAACTACACCAGAGAAGCTAGCAAATTACCGGAATTCGCACAATATGCATATTTGCTTGCACAAAAACACAGTTCACGAAATAGCTGAAAAAGAGCTAGGCCCAGCCAGGCAACCCTAGACCCACACAGCCGCAGTTCACGAAGCGTTGGTGCCAGCTACATCACTTGTACCTTGTGAGATTTGCCTCACTTGACTCACTTGCCTCACTCGTACCATCACTTGGCTTCAAAGGCCCAAGTCTCCCACATATGATTTTGCGGTTCCAGCCTTGCATCCAAGTTACTAAAGAATCAAAAAATATAAGTAGCAAAATATGCGCTAGTTGGTGCAGTCAGGGGTTGTCAACGGGGCTTTCATGTGAATCAAATTTTCTCGCCGAAACTTGCCATACTTTAATGCTGCAAGTACCCTCGCAAGTCACTGAAAGAATCCAGAAATGTTGATGGTTTTGCTCTTCGACGGACGTTGAGCTCGTCATGGGTTGGACTCGTTGAAAGGGGTTGGTGCAGATCTTGGCCAGCCTTGCTTGGCATTTCAATCGTGTACCGCAACTTGATCGTTGGATCAAACTTTGTATGACGTTGTAAATTGATGTGTGCAATATGTGTTGTGTATTATATACGTACATTTATATGTGTATATATATAATATAGACAATGGATAATACAAAGACAACCGTGCGTTTAAGGACACATCTAAGGATGGATGGGGCACACCGCATCAACCCTGCCCCTGCTGTCAAGGTACTCTACGTCACTTTGAAGGCGCTAGCCGCTAGAAGTTGGAAAGTTGGTTGGAAAGGTCACGGAAGTTGGCTTTTGCAGCTGTTTTCCAGCAATTACTTGTATAGTAGAATTGAGTATATGTATATATATATATATGTATGTATGTAATGTAATGTAATGTAATGTAATGTAATGTAATGTAATGTAATGTAATGTAATGTAATGTAATGTATGTATGTATGTATGTATATATATACATATATATATATATATGGGTTTGACCTTGCTCGACATATTGTTTGACCCTAAGCCTTATTGTTAACAACATATCATGCAGGGGGTCCAGCCGCAACGTGCCCGATGTTGAGACTGAAGTGAAACGATGGGATGATGAGGTTCCTCCCACGACACCACATAGGAGGATCATCCCAGGATTTATAAATAAAAAACCCCAATTTGGAAGGATCTCAGAAAACTATCAATGGGCACATTATCCCATTTACAATGTAACCAGATTATAATGATTATACCATCCCAACGAACATTGAGACATCGAGCCTGAAGTTGAGAGCCTAGTTCCACGAACATCCTAACAATACTCGTCCCTAGGCAGGGATGATGCTCCAAGTGATGACAATTCACAGGTGGGCATTTTCTTTGCCAAGATTGCATGGGCCATGTTCATCTTCAGCCTGAAGTGGCTCTGCTGCTGCGGCTGTCCGCGAACCCAGCTGGAGCCAACAAAAAGAACGGTGGGTGGCCCCTGCGGGCTGTGGGGACTCTTGATGTATGTATATGTATGTGCAGATGTAAATGTAGATGTAGATGCATATGTATAATTATATGTACATTTACATGTACATGTATGTGTTATAGATCATATTTGGGTGGTTAAACAACAAACAGCATGTGGAAATTGGCTTGGAGACACGGCGGTTATCTGCAGTACAATGGACAAACACGTAGAAAAACCCCAGATTTCAGCGCTTGAAATGTGGCTTGTTGGGGTGACCATCCCACTTTGCCTTGTGTCACGAGGTTGTGGCTTGTTGGGGTCCCGCAAGAGTCCTCCAGGCAGGGTGAGTTGCTGCTGGTAGGCCCCATTGTGCCCATGGGATTGGATGGATTGGATGATCTGCAGCTTCTCCACATCGCAGGCAAAAAGATCAGGTGAAGCTGCCAGCTGCGAGCTGTCTGTAACATTACTTCGTGCTGCAGGCCCAGGATTCCCACGTCCTGGGGCCCTTTTGACACGGGGTGCTGGGTGTTGGTTTCTGGAGAGGTAGCAGAAATGGAAGGGGGACCGTTTCCAAAACATGGTCGCAGGTGATCTTTTTAGATCTTTTTGGGGTCTGAAGTTTGAACCGCAGATGAGGAGTCATAGCGATCTCTACACATATTTCACATCAGCTTTCAGAGATAGCTGCAATGCATTTGTGTCCCTACATTTAGATAGCATCCACCATATGATCCTACCTTCACATCTTCCATGACATATTTACAGAATATCTACCACGCCTCCCCCTTTCCGATGGTGAAACGCCAGGGCAATCCAGTGGTCAGCCCGTGAAACACGGGTCAGCGCAGCAACGTGGACACCACGGCTGAGGGTAAAAGACCGAACGGCAGTTTGATTGGAGCCACCCTTTGATGTTGCGACCTTTCGATAGTCTTCAAGTAGATGAGATTAGATGAGGACGTTTCACTATTGCTATCATTTGCTTTTTATTTTTGCAACATGGAGACACTAATGCAGTTCACTTCGTTTTGATTGACCGCCACGCAGGTCAATCGACCAGTACATGAACTTGCAATTGCCACTCAGGCTTAACGTGAACCAGGCTTTTGCTATCCCCAGTGGGTTTAACGGAGTTGATCTTGGTAAAGGGGCACACATTGTTGTAAAAGGGCCAATACTATTGAAGATTTTGGAACGGTGGATGGTTGCGAAATCCTGCACCAGGCTGGTAGATGTGGTAGATGGTTTGTCCCATTACAATCCCATACAATCCCATTATTTACAGTGTTTCATAGTTGCCAATAAATACCAGCTAGTGCCAGGATTTCCTCCTGCACCACAGTATCAAAAAATAGTGGGGAAATCCCGCATGGCCGCAACATTTTTTGTCAACTTCCATGGATTTTCGGGGATTTATTTTTGGAGCCAGGGATGGTTGAAATCTCCAAATGGAAAGCGAAAGAGGTGCAGGTCTCCCATTGCCCGGAAAATTGAGGCTGAACACCGAGGAATGGGTTCGGAGCTCAACTTCGCCATGAGGAAGTAATATGGTTTTTAAGCCAATTAACAGTAGGGAAATGTGTGGTTATTCATATGATTTAATGTAATATAATCTAATTTAATATGGGAATATAGGTATTTTTTTGGCACCCGATTTTCAGAGAAAGACACATTTGCATACATGTGCATCTTCAAGTGGTTTCTTGTACAAACATTGTTGTGAGAGGTGTTTGCTCAAGATTGCTCAAGTTGTGTCATTCCATTGAGAATGGTTTCTTGATCTTCAAGTGACCATTTCTGGAGATGTTCGAAGACCAATTTTTCGGACAAATTTATGATGACCTTTTGGTGATTCTTTAAACTGACATTGTTTATAGTTATGATAGTTGTACAGATTGATTGCTGGATCCAATTTCTGGTACCTGTTTCACCAACTTCAGTGATTTTTCAGCAACAAGTGGCTTATTCCAAGAAATCGTCTGCCCCTGGCAGTTTTACTGGGAACAAGTAGATGATTTAGCCATGAGATTTTGGCATCTGGTATCAGGTGGACGGTAGCTTCCGTGGCAATTTGGGTGAAGTCTTTATCCGATGCAACAACGCGCGCGGCCTGAGTGTCTAAGATGGATCATCCCAAACATTTTGGTCGTGTATGATATGATCTCATATTTGGGATGATAAAGCCAACTCAAGAAAGGTAGATGGGCTGTAAGGCAACCCTTGGCACCTTGGACCATGGAAGGGAATAGCAACATGATCTCATCCAAGGTTCAGGGTGCAGTTGAGGCATAAATACCTTTGTTTAAAAGCTGCGAAAACAATTCTGTTTGACCTCCGGATGGAAGGGTGTCCGTGTACAGTTGACTGGTTGACTATTGCAGATACAAATGATACCAGCAACATCAACAGGCTATCAAGGCTTGGAGGTTTACATGCATGTAAATGAATGTAAATTGCCATTTTCCATCCCCACCGCAGACTTGATGCTGCCTCCGGCTGCGTATCGCAAGCCAGCCGGAGGTACTTTACATCCGCGGCATGGCAGATGAAGAGTCTGATATGGACTGAGCCAGGATGATCGCCATTCCTGCGTTGCCATGGGAACAAACTGTGATAAGTTCGAGAAGTCCAGCAGACTGATGGTTGCCATGTGTGGAAAACTAGGTGCCAGATTTCAAGCCATAGGTTCTCATGGGTAATCAGCGCGGGCTAAATAAATAGGCATGTACAACATATTAATACAGCGGATTTATGCATATGCAGGCAAGAAAAACTCTTACTCACTTTACAGTAGTCACTATGATTCTGACGGTCATCCGGAACGCCTTGAAATAGGTTCTGGATTAACTTCAGCCTTTGCCCTTTGATTACCCCCAAATCCCCATCGTGTTTACACCATCATAAATCGCCCAACAAAAATGGCCATAGAAAGAGCCAAATCATATTCAGTTTGTGAACATTTGTGAACTATATCCCATAACATATCCCCATTAAATCCCATTAAACCCCCATGGTTGATGGTTAAATCCCCTATTTCAATTGAAGATCTAGGGCCAGGATCGTGACTAAAGGCCATTTTGACGCGACCTGTGGCAGCCGGTTTTGGCGCTATCTGAGAACTGTGGGACTCCTTGCTATTGGTATTGGCAGAAATTATATGATATAAAATCAGTCATGTTCCCACAATTTTCGATGACTTCAATCCAATTCTTGATTTTGATTCCCATGATTAAACACGACTACAAGTATACAAAAGTCACAGTCAAGTAGCTTTTGAACATAAAGCAGTTGTAATTTGAACACAGGACGATACAGGACGGATAATTTCCTAGTCAATCAATATTTCAGACTGGAATCACGACTTATTTCCTTTTCCCAACACCCTCTTGAACATTTGAACCATAATCAAGTGCACCAATTAAATATACACGCCACGCTACCATGATTAGGGGTCTTGTTTGGTCGTTACCCGCCTTACTAACGATGGAGACAGCCCTGTTTTGCTCACCATCACTAGGGAGCTTCCCCGCAGTTCCTTTCTGGGCAGCATGAGCGCGGAACGACTTCTGCTGTGTCCAGAACGGCCAAAATGGACTGCACCGCTGGGGGCCGGGGTTGATGGAAGTAACACCTGGGCACTTTTGCATCAGAGGGGATCCGTTGTGGGATTGATTAATTAACCACTAATTAGAAGTATCTTATGCTTTTTCGAGTTCTCCCGGATTGTGCAACTTTGAGCTATAGCTGGATTTTGCGGGGGACCCCAGGGTTTGGACCATCACCTGATCTTCAGCAGCTCAGCGGCTGCCCTCCAGGCCAAGGACAATCCTTGCTGAGTGCTTTGCGCTGTCTCCTGCCTCAAGATCCGGTGATGATGGCGGGTTGCTGGGGGACTGAATGGTCGGTGAACGTTTGGATGATGCAGATCGAGGTTGATACTACCCTGGCTGTTTCGATGGATCGCCAAGCCGACATGGAGGTTTCGGAAACCGACAGACCATCCCTGAGGTGAAAGCAATGCCTTAGACGAGGTGGACGGTTTCTCTTTATTGGAAGTTCCGCAGGCGTCTGAATGGCACCATTTTTTTTGGGGGGGAAGCGAGCTCTGGAGGGTTTGAATGGTTGGGATCCTGCCAAAGACTTTGGGAATGGGCCAAAATGGATCAAAATGGAAGTTGGGAAGCAGACATTTGACATTGAAATACATATCTATCTAGAGTCTACAGCATCGACCAAAACTGGAGCAGGGGCCAATGGTGTTGCTGATTTTGGATGAGTTTGATGATGAGATAATCAACTTTCTGGAAGCAGGAATGTGCAAGCTGTGGGTACCAGATTTGCTTTCGTAGTGGTTGTAGAGCGGCCTTGACTCTTGCTTTTATTGTAGCTTAGGTACAACCCCGTCATTTCTTGGCTAGATTACCCAATCGTGGTGGTACTGTATCTGACTTCCTTTTGGTCGATACTGGTAATGACCCCCATCAGACATTTTTGTGATTTCCTTATTTGCATATATCATATATTTGCTGGTTTTGTGCAGTGGCCAGAACTTGTATGATTGTTTCTTGTTTTTTTTTTGCACGTCTCTTAGGTGTGTTTCTTAGATATGTAGGGGACACCCCAGTACGTCTGATCAAAAAAGTCCTGCAGGCTAGTCCATTTCTCAGATGAAAGCACTTTCTGATGACGGAAAACACCAACCTAATTGATGAGTCATGCTGGATTAATCTGGGGTTGACATTGGGGATGATAAGGCCCGACATTTTACCTTGAATGATGCTTAGTACACAGGAATCACGGAATCACCCGCAAAACAAAACACGTCTGGTTTGGGGATATTTGGGGAGTCACTACTTACAAACTGGACCAAATTGGTCCAGTTGGTCCAAATTGGTCAAACCACTAGTATTTGTACCTGTGTGCAGCTCCCAAAATAGCTGGCATTAATGGATCTTCGTCTCCCGGGTATCAGAGACTTTAAACAAGCGTCATTTATCATGAACTATTCAGTTATACGATGAATATTTGGTTATATCATGCTATAGCCCCATGAGCATACAACGTAACCTGTTAACTACTTTGGGAATCTTTGGGGTGGATTTACCATGATTTATCATGACTTAGGTAGATTACGATCCCAAACCAGAAGAGCACGATCCCAGCTTGTCCTCCCAGTGGATAAAGGCAATATTTGCATTTTTTTTTCCAGGAAAGCACCAATTTACTGTAAAACACACTCTGAAAAAATAGAGCACATCATTCTTCTTTTTGCGATGCATTTTTGGATATTTTTGGCGTATTCCCCATCTTTTGACAGACCCAAATCATATATCCCCATTCAATCCCATGAAATCCCTATGGTTCTTGGTTGGATTTTTTGTGATAGTCAAGTGCCTAGAAGATCTAGAATTGCAGTTCCAGTTATGGAAAAATACTTATGGGAGTTAACTCACCACTATAGTTAACTCACCATTATTATAGTTAACTCACCACTATATTCCGGTTACAAGTAGTTATAAGTTATGGTGGTTATATCCCAACCATTTCTAACCTCAACTGCCCTATGGCTTTTCAGGATCTTGAGGAAGACAGGAGTGGGGCGCTTGCGCCGATGCCATCAAAGATGGGGTTGGTATCCTCTGGTAAACATAGACAAAAACTATGGAACATCACCATGGTTCATATCTAATTCAGTGAACTAACTAGCTCATGTTCTCCATCATTTTGATGTTTAGTTTACTGGAGGGTAATCATTAATTACATAAGATCACCACTGAACAAGGATGTTGTATGAGATAAAGTTTTGTCAAAGAAATGGGACCCCTCCAATTTATGGCAATGTTCACGGGCAAGGTGATAAACCATATGATTTTGGTTCTAAATGTTGTGAGATTTTTTTGAACATGGCAATCAGCCATGGAATCCTCCCGGACTTGCATGGAATATCTGATTTCTTCTGAACTGCACCGGCCGAAATCTAAGGGTCCCCCAAAAGTCCTCCCACAATAAATCAGGCTTTATCAATTCACGGGCGTTATCAATAGCCATCAGTATCCATCAAGCCTGGGTCGGGGCTGGATTCAATCCATAGATTTCCAAGTCGCAAAGTCTGGAAGGAGAGAGGAGGAAGAGGATGAGGAGCTTGAGGAGGTCTGGGGAGCCGGAAAAACGGGATCCCACCTGGGATTTCGTGGATATCATGGGATTTTCGTGATCGGCTTAAACATGATCACCTCAACACGGCAATGATAGCCTCAACCTATCAATTCTCTCGTGTCACGACAATATCACTTTTTCATACTTTTTCTATGATGAGAAATCCTGTTTTGTGGTAATTTTCAGAAAAAACCCACCACAATGTGAGCCCTTGGCTACAGCAACAGTCTGGGGGATTGGTGAAAATTCTTGATACACCAAAATGGGATAGTAAATGCACATCTTCAATTTGAGATATGACCTCAGTTGATGGTTCAAAAGCAGAATGACCAGCACATCTGCCATTTAAATCTCAAGTGTTCACACAAAGCTGCCAGGGATCTCAAAATGAGTCGTTGGATGGCGAGGTAAACCCTGAAACATCAATGGATTTTTTAGGGTACATAGTACGTACACATGTAGTTTCATTCTTTGTGACAATGGCCGCACGTTGTAAGCTACCAAGCAATTTACCGGAAGACGTCTACAGTGTAGAAAAAAGGACTGGTTTGGATCGGATTGGATCAACAGCACGGGGTGCCATCCCACTGGTCCCCGATTCTGTGCATCCAGGATGCTGAGGAGGAGCTTCAGGAGGAGGAGGAGGAGGCACCGAAGGCGGGCTGGTGGAAGTGGTGGTTGTCACTAAGTGTGATGGATCCACTAAAAAGGGACAGTCCCAGGAACGTGAAAGTGGGAAAGTGCGACATGCGATAGCTGCATGTCTTTTGGTGGCTTAGATGATGTTAGATCGTCACTGGTGAATGGAAGTGGGGTTGCAACCCAGTTATGAATGGGATAAACTCCACTTAGTGGACTTGTTGACTGGGGTTACTAAGCAGTTACGAACTCAAAATCCTCCGAGCAGGGATGTCTACTTGCAAACAGATGCCAGGAGACAGTATATCACCAAATCCTACCTTCACAGCGCACATCAATTCTTGTTTGTTGTATACCGGTACCCATGTGCAATATAGATATAAAACATAAGTAAACACCCCAATTTCGATTGCTGCATTCCTGTTCACATCACCATACAAGAATCCATGCCATCTCCTTTCCACAGGAGAAAGATGCTGGGGAGAGAGACTTGGTGCAAAGTACCCTTCATACCATGCAGAAATGCTAGAGCGGACAGTCAATGGATAGGTTTTAGAGGGTTTGACTCTAATTTTTCCCTTGAACCTACTGAACCTACTCCATTTGTTTGGTGTTCAGTTGACGACCTAGCCACCCGAGCACTAGGGGAAGTTTAGTTTGACTCACCCAGGACATCCAGATGTGCGGGACGAAGCTGAGCTGGATGTGACGCTTGAGACGACAGATGGCAGCTGTTTGCCAGCTCGAAATGTGACCGGCAACTGGGTGACAATTTGAAGCCTGTGTCATCTTTGAGGATGTTGTGAAGACCAAAAGGGACAAAAACAGCAGTTGACATCCTATAGACCCTGTTAAGGACTGTGCGGGTGCGGGGAGTGACCCCAAGAATTTCAATTTGCTGTACATCAATTTACCACACTTTTCCGGTATGGAGACACTTTTGCGCGGTTCTCCGCCATGCAGATGCAGCCGAGGATATGTCTTCACCGAAATCTCCCTGCATTTGGGGAATTTCAGTGTTTTGGCCAAATGCTCGGAACCATCCTACACTGGAGAAGCGGAGGTCCTACCCTGCAAGGCTCATCTGCAGGTGTGGCGATGCGACGTCGACGTGGCAATGGTTGTGGTGGTGGCTTTGGGGATGTCGTGTGGGTCCAAATTGGGCACCCTTCAAAACAGTGGATGGTTCATAATTGGTCCTATATTGGTCCAATATGGGTACAATTCCAATATTCATAATGTTCAAAGGACCAATATAGGACCAATATGGGTACATTGCCTCCATTGTCTGCAGGGCTACCAGCTGCGGGGGTGCGTGGACACCCGCTGCAGTCCGGCAGAAGACCTTGAGGGCTATGTCATCACAGAGGTCGGGGGCACCAGCCCCGGAATTCTGTTTGAAACACATAGATTAGATATGTTTTTTTTTTTTTCTCGGATGTTTTTTTACATGTTTTTACATGTTTTTTACATGGAAACCCAAGTTTTAAACCCCATTTCCTCAGCGGGGATGGTTTATGAGGCCCATTTCCCGTCAACTCAATGGACCATCTCCATGGCATGGCACACTCTTAAATTGCCGGAGGCTAATCATCATTTCGTGTACAATTATAATGTATATATATATATAGTATATTTGTATATATTATGATATATATTATGATATATATTATGATATATATTATGATATATATATATATTATATATAATATATATATACATACAGATCCCATCATATATCCCTTGAAATCCCATGGGTAAATCTGGCCCCTTCCAGGGCTCCTTGGTCTACAATGACTTCGATGTCAGCGCTGCTTGCGCCGCAGGCTTTCAGGGCGAGGCCAAAGTCGGATGCTGCCAACGCCCAGGTGTGGGACGCCACACCAGCATTCCAAGCGCGAGAATGACTGGGTCTGTATGTATGTGTATATATATATATAATCTTTGACATATAATATGCGGCATGTGTGTTATGTTGTGTTATGTTATGTTATGTTATGCTATGTTCTGTTCTGTTCTGTTATGTATGTTATGTATGTCATGTCAAGTCATGCCATGTCATGTCATGTCATGTTTTGTTATGTTATGTCGTGTTATGGTATGATCTGTTATGTTATGTCATGTTATGCTATGTAATGTAATGCAATGCAATGTAATGCAGTGTAATGCAATGGAATGCAATGTAATGCAATGCAATGTAATGCAATGCAATGTAATGTAATGTTATAATATGGCATGGCATGGCATGGCATGGCATGGCATGGCATGTACTGTATAATATATGTATGTATCATACATGTGTGTACGTACCATACATGTATATATATATAATGATATATATATATATATATATATGCATAAATACAATGGTGGGTATATTATACAACCAGAAATCATTGTTTTTCCCTGAGAAAATGGGTGTTTCGCAAACAAAACACGCGGAATTAGCATAGAACCATGGTATGAAAAATGATTTCAACATGGAAACTGCAGTCCAGGACGTGCCTTGATGGCTCTCCGATTTTGGATATGGCATGAGTTCCATATTTACTTTTGGTCAAACGATTTTCTGATCTGAAACGGGCGACAGGTCAATGATCACATGCCAATGTTTCTTTTTATCCCCTCTGGATTGATCAAAACAGAAACTCCGCGCGCAAGCGCAAGAAATTCATATAAATTCCACCCATTTTTTATCCGAAAACAATTCGGCACATCACTGCTCCTTAAAGATCTCTTTCCAAAACAACCTTTCCCACGTCGTTTCCATCGTCGTTTCGCAGCGAGCTTTTTAGCGAGTTTTCAGGTGCCCCATACCAGCTCTATGGCTGCGCCGCGATAGCGATATCGCCATGTGGAAATTGGAGTGTTGAGAAGGTTGAGGCTTTCCTGCTTGGGCTACAAAGCTTAGCCAAGGACAGGGCATGGACCGGGCATGGCTTCAAACCAGATTCACCCCCCAACAAAAACCCTAGGGTAAACCTGGAAAATTATGTTGAAAAGCCAGAACATGTGGGAACATCATCTACAAATGCTGGCTAATTTCCGCATCTAATTTGAACAACATGAGGGTAACCATTACATAGCGGTTGATTCCTGTTGAAGTCAAGTGCTTTCTCAGTTGATCATTATTGATAAGATGATGTTCTTGATCATTTTTACACATCTTTTTCCCTTCCCTTTGGAGGATTCTCATGACCCATCCCCAAGGTTTTTCCCCAAGCAAGATGCAGAAAAGTTGGTCGAATTCCCAGGTTGCGGGAAGATTCACAGAATCCTAATATGGATCCCTTGCATTTGGTGAAAACCCGTCAGTTTCCAGTAAAATTATGCTTCAATTTCAGCTATTTAGTCCAGAAAGATATCCTTAGATCAATCCCTTCCGTCCACCGATTTATTGCTGAAATCCATGTCGTTCCTCAAAATCAATCCCTGGTCAAAATCTCCAATTTTTCATGGGAAGACAACCCCTATATACGAAGCCTATGGTAAACTAACAGTTTGCGAACTGGAAAATCATCATCTTTAGTAAATCAGCGAGCTAAATGGGCCATTTTCAATGCAAACTGTAAGAAATTACCAGAGGGTAGCCCATTAGCCCAGGACCTCACGAAGCATTTCCAGCTGATTGCGTCACTGTCCAATGTCTCCGCCCTGCCCTGGACGCCTGCCGCGCAGCGCGCCAGTGACATGCTGGCTGCGTTGCGACAGGCGGCCATGAAGGCGGAGTACCAACGAAGGCAGAGTGCCTTGGAGGTGCCATTGGGTCGAGGTTTCCATAGGGGTACCGGGGGTACCCCCAGTCATCCATTTTTCTTATTTTTTTCCATGGATTTCCCATGAAATAAACCATCCAGCTATTGGGGTACCACCATGGAAACCACCCAATATCTTTGAAGAGATATGGTAGCCCCAAATCCAAGGTTTTGGTCACTTTTGATGGGGAAACCCATGATTTTTTGATGTTTTTGGTTTGGCCCAAGTTTGAGGAACAGCCATATATCAACTGTATACAGCTGGGGATACTCAATATATCCGTATAACTATCAGAACTGGGTTCTCATAATGATTCTTTCCCACTTCCCAACTGGGATATAGTCGTAGATCAATAAACTCAATTAGAGTCTACTTTAATTAGAGCTATATTGAAGGTCAATGGATGTGAATGGCGATTCTTTTTGGGGAATTGACAGTAAGTGGTTTCTTGTGAATATCATGAAGCACACCCAAAAAACATCAACAACAAGCATCAGGGTCGACGTGCAAACTGTTACCGTTGCCCAAGAAGAAAGGATTCGTTTTAGGAGGATAATATCCCTGCGGGTTACCCGGTTTGAGTGGTGACCATAAGATGTTGGGTGAAACCATGGCCCGGGATTTGACTTGCTGCAATCTTTGCAGGGTCTGAAATTTTGGTCCAAGCCCAAGTAGCCCAAGTAGATTTGAGTCCCTTTTTGTTGGGTTATCTGTATGTATATGTATATATATATATATAATATTATTCCTGGACCTTCCAAATCCTGGAGATTCGTCGTGAGCTTAGGAGTTGGCTGTTTTTCCTGCGAAACGAGGAGAAATTTGACCAAAACCCTCCACCAAAACTACTCGAAATCCGCTGTGGCCTCCGCGGGTTTGGCAGATAGTCTGTGGCAGGTCGCTTTTGCTGCGGTTTTTTTTGCGCGGCCAACATTGCCAAAACTATCGCAGCCCAAAACTACCAACTTTACTCGCAAAAACCCGCCAAAAAGTGTCACCGCAAAAAACATCAAAAACCGCAAATCCGGAAAAGTCGTAGAGTGACATCATTGAAAGTAGGAATGTTCCCTGTCCAATTCTTACTTTCTGCAGCAATGTTGCTTTCAAATGCAAAATGTGGGCCAATCCGTTGGACTTGCTGGATCTTGCTGGGACATGCAATGAAATTCCTAAAGGAAACATCTACATAGAAATTTCTCGGATTTAGATCCTGCAGGATACAGTATTTGTACACACCATTCGTTCAGTGGCAATCGTTCGCTTGTCAAATCACGATCATTTCTTGGCTTTTCATCACTTTTCCATCGATTTTCCACATTTTACACCACTTTTTCATCAGTTTTCCATCACTTTCCCCTCGTGTTTGTTCGGTAATTCCATTGGAGCCTTCGCCAGGTGCTTCGGCGCCTGGGTGCATTTGTGGCGCGGCTGGACCCGCGCAGCGCGGAGGAGGAGTTCCAAGGCATTGCGGAAGAGGCGGAGAAGACCTTGGAGCAGATGAAGGAGGAAACACTCAGAATTTTTCTGGGGAAATGGATGTGATTTATGGAATTTGTGGAATATATATATATGGAATATCTGGGATTTATGATGATTTATGGAATCCTATGACCATTCTATAGTTTGTTAATTAACTACAATTAACTATCACCAAATGGAGGTTTCCCAAAATGGGAGTACCCCAAATCATCAAAAATTGACGATATTTAGTATTGAAACCCATGGTATATATATATATATATTCTATGATAGACATATATGGAGGGTCCCATAAATCGAGGTACCCCAGCAGATGGATGGTTTGTTTCATGGGAAATCCTATTGAAATGGATGATTTAGGGGTACTTCCCCATTTTAGGAAACACACATTTTTCTTTTTTTGGGGAAAAAACGGAACAGATGCATGGGATTTATGGAATCCTACTATATGACCATTCTAGTTTGTGAACTATCACCATGTGGGATTTTCATGGATTTTCGGTCTCATTCGGAATGGGGGATGATTTTGGATGATGTTTGAGGATTTTGATGACACACTTTGGATGATGATTGGGATATTACCTTCCAGTCAATTGACATAGAAACACATCTGGAAACAAAGGATTGGACTTTTGAGGATGTTCGATCCAAATCTGGAAAACTATTGCGTTTTTTTGATGATTTTCAATGCAAATCTGGGAAACATAAATGTTTTATTTTTTGATGATCTTTAATCATGTCCCGTGAGACATGAAAGACGGTTGGGATTTGTTTGATGATTTTCAATGATGCTGATTATTAGTGATGAAGGAGAACACTGATGGAGAATATCAGTGTTTCTTTTTTCCGAATGATTTTTCATCATTGGTTTGGGCAATCTATAAATGGGGAATCAGAATAAAACCCTTTTCACTGAAAAAAATGATAAAATTTCAGAATCCGTTTTTTTTTTTGCAATTTGCAAATCGGGAATCAGGAAAAACACATTTGGATGAATGACGTGACTTGAACACATTTGCTTGATGATTTTTAATCATGCTGAATGGCATTTAATCATTCTTTAGATTCCCATTACACAATTTGGTTAGAAAACTCATGGAGAACAACAGTATCAGTATCTAACATGACATGATTTTTCATCCTTCAGAATGGGCGATGGGCGATCTATGAATGGGGAGCCATCAAGGTAGGAAGGATCTGACTTGGTGGAAATGAGCAATGACCAGTTGCCCCTGATTGATCGCTGATTTCTTTGGGTTGTGCTTGGAGGTTTTGTCTGGCAATCTATAAAGGGAGGATTCAGCCATATCGGGATATAATCATTCAGAATGATTTGGGTAATCCTCTATAATTCTGGATCTGACTTTTTTCGGGGGGTTGGGAGATACACCAACAATACAGCTTACCTATTGAATCATCGAACATATAGAGAGAAACAATTCATTTCGGAGATTCCAATCCTATTCAGAGTGGGATATCCCAAAACCATTGATGGTGATGCCCTTTCAGAATGGGATGATGCCTCCGGTAGTCCAACCTGGAAATGCCAAAGTTGATTGGGATCTGCCTCTGCTATGTGTCTCCTAGAAGGGAAACACATGGTAAAATAACATACGAGTATCTTCTGGGTTTCAAAGGGGGTTTCAAGCTACTAACATCCATATATGATCATACAGTCTATATTCTATATATGTATATATATATGTACATATATATATATATATATGTATATA